>Ga0187876_1000089_pt1 | contig 90003 bp, 74 predicted proteins | sample June2016WEW_17_4_FD_133000 | JGI IMG/M metagenome (GOLD analysis project Ga0187876, IMG submission 133000) | Peatland microbial communities from SPRUCE experiment site at the Marcell Experimental Forest, Minnesota, USA - June2016WEW_17_40 | ecosystem: Environmental > Terrestrial > Soil >... | reverse complement strand
GAACCCGGGAAACTCTCGAACAAGCCATTGCCGATGCCCTCAAAAGGATCACACCGGACAACGCCAGGGCGTGGTTCAGGCTCTGCAATGCAGTCTACAGCATTTCCTAAAATGCTCTAGAGGTACTGTAGGGCCGCGTGGTACCCCAACGGCAAAATCAAGCCCAACATCGTCATCGTGGATGGCAAAGAAGAGGCTCACCGTGAGGGCTCCTACTACCTGTACAACGATGGCCGGTGGCTTCCGGCTGGGGACGACGCTCTGGAGGCCGCAAAGCTCAAGGCGAAGCGGCTCAGCGAGTATGAGTACCATAGGACGCACGGTACACTCCCCGAACCTAAAGTAGACAGCAAGAAATCTAAAACGCCCCTACAAGAGGCCATCAACGCCTACCTTGCCGAAATTGGCCTTGCGATTCGAGCGAAGAACAAGCGCCCGGGTTCACGTACGCTGATGGCGAACACCCTCGAGCGGTTCAGTGGGTTCGCAAAGGACGTGAAGTACCTAAACGACATCACTCCCGAACATCTCACCGAGTACGCCGCTTACGTTATCGAAACCAGTCCGACACTCTCGCGTGAGACAGGCCGCAACCACTTCCTTCGGATGGTGCAGTTTCTGAAGAGTCGGGGTGTCGTGCTCACCAAGGTCAACGGTGACAAGGTGGAGAAGGTCGGCTGGAAGGACGCGCCGAAGACCGTCAGGAAGAAGCGTGTCATTACCAATACACCGGAAGAGTTGGAGAAGTTCTTCGGTGCGTGCGGCAGCTTCAAGCAGTGGGCAACATTCCAAACGTTATGCCGAGCTGGTCTGCGTGAAGCGGCGAGCGCGAAAGAGGGATGTAAACCACGAGAGCGCCATCCGTGGACTTCACTCGCGCGAAGGCGCCTCCCGACAGGCCAACCTTGAAGCGGTGCTGAGGAAAACCCGCCGTACGGAATATTGGGGGACGATGGAAACGTCGGCATCATTTGAATCCCGGTCCGCGCCATCGCCCTACCCAACAACATTCGTGCAGCTCAAATCGTGCAATCCGGGACCAGTTTGTTCATTCAAAAGTTGGCAAAAAGCCACGACTGAACTTAAAGCTAGGTTCGCGAGGAGCGGTCCTACTGCTGGCGCGGGATCTCCTCAGGAGATCCCGCTCAGGTTTTCTGTGCCGCTCCCGACCGAGATACTACACCAGACGAGCTACGCGAACGGACTGCGGCTGGCTTACTGTGTCTTGCCTTTTGCCTTGGCTGTTGCGTGCGTCGGAGTCTTCTTGTCGAGAAGAGTCATGGCATCGGCAGCGTTGAACGGGAACTGGCGCACCGATTGTTCGCCCGTAGTGCTCAGGACGACGTCTACACGGCGGTTTTGAGCCAAGACAATGACGGGCAGTTCATGTAGAGCCTTCTGGCGCTCCGCGGCGCTCAGGTCAGGATTCTGTTCGAGCATCTCTTTCACCTCGGCGGCGGTGAGCTCTTGCTCTTTACCGAGGCCGCGCGTTTCAATGCTGCCTTCGGGAACACCCTGTCCAATCAGGAACTGTTTTGTGCTAGCGACACGGCGTTCGGATAGCGCCTGGTTGTACTCGACTGATCCGCGCACGTCCGTATGTCCGCTCAGGATCAGGTGGGCATCCGGTTTGAACTCGCGGTACTTGTTGAAGTCAGCCGCGAGGGTGGTCAGAGTTTCTTGCTGGCTGGCCACCAGGCCGCCATTGGGATTTTCGGTTTTGGGTCGGTTGGTAGGGAAAAAGATACTGTGAAGTGCCAGGCGATTCTCGAGTTTCCCCACCTCTTCGGAGGGTTCGATGGAGCCGGTCAGATGAACCGTGGCCGTGCGAACCTCGGAAGCGTCTGAACAATTGGTGGCCTTGAGGGTGTAAGTCAGCGTTTCGTCTATCGGCCCAAGATCTGTTTTTCGGGGAACAAGGTTCAAGGTACGGCTGCCCGAGGGGTCCACAGAACCCAGCGGATCCAGAGAAACCGAGGAGACGTTCGCGGTCGACCAATCCAGGGTTATCGTGGGCTGCTCAACCACTCTGTCGCCGATGCGCCGGTAGCGTGCCTCCGCTGGCGATGCCTTGAGTGTTGCCTGCATGGCAGAATTCACGTCAACCGAGACGGAAGAAGTGGCAGTCCCGCCGGGCCCGGAAGCAGTCAGGTTGTAGGTAGTGCTTCCGCACAACGGCACCGCCTTTTCGCCGGATGCGGAGACTTGGCCAATGCCGGAGATGTCTACAGTAGCGGCGTCGGTGGTCGTCCAGTTAAGCTGTGTTGTCTCGCCGGCATTGATCTGCCCTTTGCTGGCAGTGAGCTGCGCCGTGGGTTTGGCAACCGCAACAGCGGCACTCGCCACACCGGCCTTAAAGCGCGGCAAAGACTGAAGCTGCTCTCCGCGCGACCAGGGGACGGTTTTCCGGACGCCTTTCGGAATATCAATGACAACACGCTGGTTGGCGGGAACGTCGACGGTGCCAGACCAGACTTCTTTATCTCCCGAGAGAATAGTTAACAGGTTTTTGCCAGGCGGAACAATGAGTTCCTGCTTCATCATGAACTCATTATTGAACTCATCGCCGTGGCCGACAAAAAAGACCGGCGTCTTTCCATTGAGGAGCACAGCATCCCGATCGGCGCCTTCAATGGTCATACAGCCCCAGGGGCCGGAGACCATACCCGGGATAGGATCGAGAGTAACCTTAAGGACGTTGGTTTGTTTGGCAGTGATGTCGACCTTTTGGGTCGCCGGTTTGTAACCGTAGTTGTAGATGTCAATGGTGTGACTGCCGGGGCTGAGATTGAAAGCGCCGCGGCTTGCCTCGTGCATGGCCTGCCCGTCAACGAACACATAGGCCTGAGGAGGTACGGCTTGAACCTTGAGCTTACCGTCCTGTGCTAGAACTGGAGAAACCACGCACACCGCCGATAAAGCCGCAAAAACGGCAGCGTACACTAAACTTGCTCGAACTTGCATGATCTTTTCCTTTCAACAATCAATGCACTTGGAATACCCCTTTGGGTTTGGAAGATTCCCAAGTTTCACGACCGATGCGTCTTTCCGCATGTTGGGGGAACCGGACAACTACCTTGAACACCGGCTCTCAGCGAGCACATGGCGCTGTGTGAAAAACGAATTGAATCAGCGCCCTTCGTACGACTGTTATTGGGTCCTTGTCTGCGAACTTGGGGGATAAGACCTTTGCCGGTTTCAGCACTGGCATTGCGCTGCCGAAAGGCGGAAAGGATGCCGCCCCATTCGAGGCAGCGCTCCCATGATCATCAGCAGGGCACCCAGACTGCTGCCCTTTTGGTAGAACGCATCCGCGACAACTCCGGAAGGCACCTCATCGCCGGAGAACGCGCCGCTCATGGCGATCATCGGGATCGCAGGAAATCTGCGACGAACCACCGAAAGGAGCTCAAATCCAGACATGCCCGGCATGTTGAGATCGGAGAGGATAATATCCGGAATCTCTTTCTGAATTTCGATCAACGCGGAAAACCCGTCTTCGGTCGCTCGAACGGAGTAGCCAACCTCGGTAAGTACGAACGACAACGACTCTCGGATTGAAGGCTCATCGTCCACGATGAGAAGGCTCGCCTTCGTTTCAGGCATGCCCCACCTCCATCTTGCATCATGTCTGCTGCAGACACCGGGATAAGTATGCCGTTGAATTCGTCGCGGCGATGAGCAATTTTGAACACAAACTGGAGATTTCTAACGGGGGACTGTTTGGCGCGTTGACATCAAATCCCTGTTGCGCAGCGATCAGAAAGGAGCGTTCCAGCACGCGCCGGCCTGCCCGCGGTTTGCTTTGCGCAGGGGTTTGCCTTGATGCGGGAATCTCTGGGGCCGAGTGTGTGGCTGCAGGGCAGCGGGAGTATCGCTTACCCCCGGATGCCTTTGTGTTCGAGCAGCGCGCTACGGGTTTAGAGAATCGCTTCACGATATCGCAATCTAACGAAATGGGTGAACTGAGGGATCACCCATTGGCGTGCCTGAACACGGGAATTAAGCCTCCCTGGGCCGATGGTACTGCCGGGCGACTGTGCGCGAGACTCGGTGATCGCCAGCAATGATATTCAAAAGGCCATAGCTCTCCCGCATGGCCTTTTGCGATGCAGCATCAAGCGCTGGGAACTGCCTTCGGTCGGACCGGATTTCCCTATGTAAAGGCGGGGCCCCGTTAGAGATTGGCGTTGCGATTACGAGAAATGAGGCGCACAACCCAGGTGAGAAGCACCGCTCCAATCACGGCAATCACGATGCTGATGATCAGACCGTGCTGTCCGATTCCCCCGAATCCGAGAAAGCTGGACAAGAACCCGCCGATGAGCGCGCCGGCGAGGCCAACAACCATGTCCATGATGAAGCCAAAGCCAGACCCCTTCATCAGTTTTCCGGTGATCCAGCCGGCGAGTATGCCGATGATGATCCACGCAATAATTCCATGACCCATGTGATTTTTCTCCTTAATGGGCTTGGATACAAGCCCCCGATGGAACAGATTTGAGACCACACATACTAGCTCTACTCAGAGCTATTAACCAGAATTTCGTTTTTCACTCCTCATTCGTTCAGTTGCACTGCACGTGGGCCGGTCTCGATTGGCTCAACCCGGATCTGTATCATCTCGGGTTACCGGGCACACCAGCCATACCTCTGACGATTCAGCCAGCTAAAGGATCAAACCTCAGGCTCGGCTAAAACGTAACTGTGACGGCAATCGGAAACCCAGGGTACAAACGGTCATACAGATAGTACCCATCGCCGGTGTAGTCAAGATACACATCGTCGGTTTCGTACCAGTTCGGCCCCCAGGTCTCTGGCCACGGATCCATGAGCGTGACCCAGTATCCGTCATACTGGAAGCGCGGCATTCCGCCCACGAAGACCAGAGGAAGAGCGGAGATGCGGAAGAAGTGATCGCGGCCGAAGTATTGCCTGAAGCGGTTGTCGGGAATCCGGTATCCGTTATAGCCTCCGCGCTGGGTCCAGCTTTGATGCTCGTTTTGCCATGAACCGGCGCGAGACTGAGTAAATCCATTGCGCACCTGTCCTTGGTGCTGCGGAACGCCGCTGGGGTGGACTCCACCGTTCGTAGGACTGTTGGCTTGCACGCCACCGTGATAAGCGCCGCCATAGCTCTGTTGCGGTTTTGTCTGACTTTGCGCTGGCCTGGCAGCCTGCTGTTGATGCGTTTGCTGTGCCGGTTGCGCCTGTTGATGTTGCTGTGGTTGGTTCGATCTGTTCTGGCCATTACCCTGCTGATCGTGCTGGGCATTGGCAATGGCTGTGGCTCCGAAGAGCAAAAACAGAATCGTTGCGCCGATAACGCTGATTCGCTTCATTTGGTCGTGCTCCTTTTGAGCGTGTTTCGACGCTCAGTTATTCTGTTTCTGACTTCCCGCAGCCTTGCTGCGGGAAGCCTGAAGAAGGGCACAAAAGGGATGCGAGGCCGGAGCCTGTACCACATTTGGCAGTGCGATCGTCCAAGGCGCTGCGGATCCGGTTGAGGCCGCGCGTCGACCCTGTTACTTACCTGGTTTGGCTGGTTGGTTAGCGATGACCAGCTTAGAAATCTTGTTGTAGGTGGCGACAGGAACGATGTTCTTGGTCTTCAATTGCGTTTTGTTGGCGTAAGGACGCCCGGCGATGATCTTCTGGGCATATACGTCGCCGACGCCGGGAAGGGCCTCGAGTTGAGCTTTGGTGGCGGTGTTGAGGTCCACCAGCGCGGCGGGCGCCGCTTGAGCCGCGGGCTTCGGGGCGGGCTTGGTTTGCGCGACAACGGCCGGAAGAACTCCGAACAGGGCGCAGGCGGCCAGGGCTACGAGGGCCGATGTGATACGGGTTACTTTCATGCCTATCTCCTTGTGCGTTTTGACATCAAGTCTTGCAGGTTAAACAACCGTAGGTGCCGCGCCGATGCCGAATTCCTAGTCAAGGGAAATGACATCGGCACTCTTGATTTTTGAGGAGGCGCTTGGCAATTCTCAGCGCCTTAGCTCTTATTACCCCCAAACAAGCTGGTGGCCGCGCCGAGCAGGCTACCGAGCCCACCGGATTCGGCAGCCGCCGGTTGAGAAGCGTCCGCGCCCGTGCCGAGCACAGAGCCCAACATCCCTTGAAACTCTGACGGAACTTTGGACATGATGTATTGAGTAACAACTTGTTCCGCTTGCTGGGCCTGGTCTGGGCTCAGTCCTACCTTCTGTTGCAGTAAATCGGCAATCACGCTCATAATCGGTTCCTCATCCTTTGTGTGAATTCTTCGGTTAGGGTGCGGGGGAGGGCAATTGGTGTCCACCGCCCGCACGCGCTGCGGTGGATTGTCTGAGTTACGATGGTTTGTTTTCGCTTTCCCACAATACCTCTGCCGAGAGCTTGCAATCGGCTGAACGGTTCGCCAAAATGGCAGTTGCCCAGCTGGTTTTCCATGCGGTCAGTCACTCAATCCGCTTCCAGCGCCTTGGTCCGGAAGCACAAGCCGGCAACAATCCCGGCGATGCTCGGAATTAAGAGGAAGAGCCACACCTGCGCCAGCGCTTGGCCGCCCACCAGCAAAGCCGGTCCCAGGCTGCGCGCAGGGTTCACGCTGACCCCTGTAATGTGAATGCCGAAGATGTGAATCACCAGCAGCGTGATGCCAATCGCCAGTCCCGCAAACCCGGCAGGCGCGCTCTTTTGCGTCGACCCCAGGATCACAATGACGAAGATCAGTGTGGCGAAGAATTCAAACAGAATGGCGGATTCGATGTTGTACCCGCCTTGATAACCGGGTCCCCAACCATCCTGGCCCAGCCCGTTGGCTGCGATGCTGTATCCCGAGTTGCCCACAGCAATGGCCAATAGCACCAAGGCCGCGAGAATGGCGCCCACAAACTGACTAATCCAATAGCCGACCATGTCCTTCACGGACATTCGCCCGGCGACACAAACACCCAGGCTCACCGCCGGGTTGACGTGGCCGCCCGAAATGGGGCCGATTCCGTAAATCGCTGCGACCTGCGCCAGCCCGAAGGCAAACGCAATGCCCAGGATGCCCACCTTATCACCGGCGACCACGGCCGTTCCGCAGCCAAAGAGCACCAAAATAAAAGTGCCAACCAGTTCTGCTACGTATTTCTTCATGTTTCCTCCAGTTGTTTCATTTCGTCTTCGTTTCCAACTTCCCATAATCGTTCTGATGAAAAATACTGCCGCCAACACGTACTTCAAGGACGTGCCAGAGTGATCCCGAGGCCAGTGGTGAGGATGATGTCGTTGTCCAGAGTTCCCGCCGGTGGAAACGAGGTGTAACTGTCGCTGAAGGTGGTCACCCAGTTGAACATCTTGCCGAGCTTGGTGCTGAAGGTGGAATTGAGGGTGAACTGGAACTGACTCAAGGTGCTCAGGTCGGGGTAGATGTAGGCCTGCTCGGTAAGCAGGCTCCCGGCGCCCAACTTGCGCGTGTACTGCTCACCTATGTCGAGGGCGGGGAAGCTGTTGACGACGGCGGGTGTGAGGATCTCAGCCGGAGGGGGCGTGGCATTCGTGGTGTAAAAAGCTGCATAGTTTTCGTGGGTCCACACCAGCCCGACCATCACATCAAACGTCTGTTTGGGAGTTTTGCTGGCGTGCCATCCAAAGCCACCGCCTATGATGGAGCGCAGGTCCAGGTTCTGCAGGGCATTCGCTGAGAAATCGCCGGAGCCGAAGGCAAATAGTCTGGGGTTCAGGTTGTGGTCGTAGCGCAGTCCGCCGCCGGTGGCGTTGGCGCTGGTGGAGGGGACGGCGTGCGCGTTTTCGCTGTAAAGAGTATTGGCGTAGAGTGAGGTTTTGTCAGTGCGAGTTTGCCGTGCCGCAGTGAATCCGGCGCCGAAGGTGGCGGTATCCGAATTCCCGCGGGCCAGGGCGAGGCTTACATTCACGGCGCCGGCCCAGGCGTGTCCCCAGTTCGGATTCAAGGAGGCTTCATAGGCCTTCTGATCGGCAGGCGAACGCATAACCGTGACGGCAGCGGGGTCCAGCGTGGCTGGACCGGAAGGCGTAGTGACAATCAGGCCACTCGCGGAGCGCTCGACAGAGGTTACGCTCAGCGTTCCTTTTGGCGTGGTCAAGACCAGAGCTTGGCTCAAGGTGAGGCTGGCAACCTGGTCCCAGGCGAGGACGATGGGGTCCGCGTATGCGGCCTTGAAGGTCAGCTTGCCGGCTTCGAGCTTGATGGCTGTTCCGGTCAGCCGGTCACCATTCTTCATCACCACCGTGTCGGCGTGGAGAGCTGGGACGGCGAGGCACACAAGAAGCGCAGCTAAGTATGTAGCGATGGAACACAACCGAAAGCGCAGATTCATGACCAGAACTCCCTTGCTGGAAAACACATTTGGGGCAGACTCTGTCGCAGAACGGACGCCTTGGGGCTTTGTTTTCGGCTTCCCATAACCCCTCTATCGAAACTTCTCAGAAAGATGGGGTTTGTCGACTGCTTGCCGACAAGTTTCTATGCCACAGGTTGGGCGCAGTGGGCGCAGCGCTTGGCCGCGAGCGGAATCTCGCTCAAGCATTCAGGACAGGTTTTAATGGACGGCGGAGCCTCCGATTCGGGCTTCTTCAATCGGGCCATGAGATGGTTCAATGGCAACACGATGGCAAAGTAAACAACGGCAGCCACGATGAGGAAAGATACAGCGGCATTCAGAAAGTTACCGATCTTAATCTGCCCGCCGTTGACATCCAGGATCAGTTGGCTAAAGTCAGGCTTGCCGAAGATCGCGGCGATCAGTGGATTCAGTACATCGCCAACCAGCGACGCGACGATGGCATTGAAGGCCACGCCCAAAATGACGGCGACAGCCAGGTCTACAACGTTGCCACGCAGGATAAAATCTCGAAACCCTTTCAGCATGTCTTCCTCCAATGATTCGTTTCCGACTTCGCGTGATTCCTCTGCAAAGACTTACTACCCTGCCGGGAAGCTGTCCTCGATGATTGGAGAAGATGTTCTTTACTGTCAAAGGCTCCTGTACGCTCCACGACCGCCTGGGCTGGGCCGCCTGCAGCCCAGCCCAATCTCTTCACAAGTAACTCATAGTCAGAGAATCACTTGCTGCAGGGCTTGCCTCCATTTGCGTGGGCGCCTTTAGCCTTCGCCTGATCCTCAGTCATGTACGCGCCGGCTTTGGTCTTGCCGTAGTAAGTCGAGCCGGGGCAGTGATAGACGTTGGACGCGGTATTCAACCAGACCATACCCGGTCCGCCGCCAGGCGCAGCCGCGGTCGTGGTAGTTGCTGGTTTCGATGTAGGCGCCGGTGCAGCGGGCTTGGCCGCTGGGGCAGGAGTTGATGCGGCAGCAGGGGCCGGAGTTGTCTTCGCGGCCGGGGCTGGAGCGCCCTTCGCGGGTGTAGCGGTCTTTGCAGGAGTGGTCGTAGTCGCTTTGGCGGCTCCCCACCAGGTTTTGAGCCCCTTATGACCAGTGCAGGCACCCACCTTGACCGATCCCTTGAAGTACGTCCCATCATTGCAAAGGCCGGTTGTGCCGGCGGGTGAACCGGCAGGGGCCTGCGCCATGCAAAGTTGCGAAACAAAAAGCACAGCTATGAGGGGTAAAAGGCGAATCACTGACTTCATCGTTCCTCCTATCGACGCCGAACGAGTCCGGCCAACGAACGGCCCGAATGCTACTCCGCGACTCGGAAACATGTCCAGTCCTATATTGAAAGATTTTTTCAAGCATTGTTTTGTTCTAATTGTGCCGCCCTGCTGCGCCATTGCGGCGCCAACCTGCATCTCGTGTCAGCCGCGCGATTCTGTGCAGTTGTGATCCCAGTCACAACATAAAGAGCTTTTTTCGTCTTTTCCTCAGTCACTGGCCACGCGAGGAAGTTGACTGCTCAAGAGGGGTGCTCCCTGGCACAAAAAACGCAGATGACAGGAAAGCCCGGCTTCAATTTAGGTTTCTTCTGGCACTAGGGAGCTTTTGCGTGGGGTGTTCCACCGCAGATGATGGTGAATCGGTGGTTGCAGACGCGGCAAACGGCTGTGCTCGAAGGGTAGTTACTGCGTTAGCTTATTCACGAGATAGAAAAGCGCGCATAGAAAATAACCGAAGGATAAAATCAAGAATCCATCTACTGAGTATCACATAATATACTGACATTTCTAAAATTCTGCGCTATCGTGCTGGCATCGGATTTCCGGCGGGAGTACGGCGCGGCTACTACCCGCTGCCCCAACCGGCTCCCTTGGCCTTCGCCTCGAAAATTGCTCGCGAAGGCACGCAACTTAGCTGACAATTTTGGTTCCGTAAGATTGGTCCCGATTCACGACTTCCTCCTGGAGAAAAGCTTTCGGGACAGACACAAGTCTGAACCCTGCAGCTGTAGACAGGTCGAGCAATCCCGGGAGTGCATGTTTGCAATGTAACCACAATGCATCGATCCAGGCTTTTCCAAATTGGGACGTCACATTGAAAAGATTCGCTTTCTGTTAGAACCTTTCGGCATTCTTTTGCGTAAGCAGAAGATGATGGAGTTGTGGCAATGCGAGCTTCCCGATCGCGCTATGGGGGGAAGAAGGCAGCGGCTTCCAGCGCAATGCGCCCGTGGATGCATCGAGCGCATACAAATTGCTATCCCCGCTGCCCAAAAATACTATTACTCGCTAGTCATACAGCCATTCAGGACCCGTACCCAAGGCGGTTGACAATGAAAGCTAAGGTTTTGGTAACAATAATAGGGACTGTTGCTGCCATGCTCGTTGTGCTTTTTGTGTGCGCCGTGTGGCCAGTCGCAGACAAGTACCCAAGGAACGTCGCACAGACCAAGGCAGGTCCGATTGAATATACGCTTCTGGGGCAAGGTCCAGTAGTCCTGAGACTTACTGGCTCGATGGATGACTGCGAATCCTCCGGCGGAAATGAAGCCTTGTGGGCGGCAGGTTTTTCGATCCTCACACCCTCCCGGCCAGGCTATGGGCAAACTCCGTTATCGGTGGGAAGGTCCGCTCCGGAAGCTGCGGACGCGATGGCCGCTCTCATGGACAGATTGGGCATTTCGAACGCAGACGTGATTGCGGAATCCTCCGGAGGGCTAACAGCGATCTATCTGGCAGCCCGACATCCTGAGCGGGTTCGCAAATTGGTCCTAGAAGAGGCCGTCTCGAAATACATGAAGGATGTAGATCCAAAAGGCTTTGAAACCCGAAAGAACTTCTACGATTCGCAATATGGCTACATGAGACATATTTTGAAAATCCTTGCGAGGGTGGCGCCAAGATCCCTGGCGCGTGTCACGATGAGTATCTTCGGAACGCATGATCCGGATGAGGCTGTGAAACGGATGAGCAAGGCAGATATTGACGGGATATGCAGCTTCTACCTTCGGTGGCAAGCTTCCTGGGGTCAAGCGGCTTCCAACGATATGGAACATGCCGCGGAGGATGCAGTACTGAACTCGATTAAAGCGCCAACCCTGATTGTGCACAGTCGGGGTGACGCGGTGATCCCATTTGCGGTAGCGGAGTATTCCCATGCGAATATTGCTGGATCCGAGCTATGGGAGGCGCCAACCTGGAGTCACATGATAGCGGGCCCCGGAGCTGCTGTCGTTGACACGAAGGTCGTTGAGTTTCTTAAGAAGTAATAGCCGACGATAACCATGGACGCGGAACTATTGAGCGTCACATAATAGTTACAACGGAAACAGTTCCGCCTGCTCCCAAAAGGCGGAGACCAGGGTGGGGCGGCGGCGCATACGATGCAACGCCTGGCGTGCGTGCTCGCTCAACTGCCCCGAACGTCGCCGGACAGAAGTTGGGCAGCTCGTGCTGCTTCCAATAGGACCACAGGTACTCGACCGGATTCAGCTCCGGCGCGTAGGCCGGAAGGAACTCCAGCCATAGTCGGCCCCGTTGTTGCCGCACAAACTCCCACACCGCGCGGCTGTGGTGAGCGGGCAGGCCGTCCCAAACGATCAGCAGCCTGCTGGGAATGTGCCGCAGCGGATGGGCCAGGAAGAGGATAATCTGCGGCGAGCGGATCGCGCCGGGAAACAGCCGAAAGTAGAAGTTCCACCAGGTCACTCCCGCCATTGCCGAAAGCGTCTTCCAGTTGAAGTGATATTGCAGCACCGGGGTCTGTCCGCGCGGTGCCCAGGTGCGGTAGCAGTGGGGCCGCTCGCTTAGTCCGCTTTCATCGATGAAAACGATTGCCCGGCCTTCGTTTTGGGCTTTTTTTTAATCTCCGGCCAGCGCTTCTGCTTCCACTGCCGAATCTTGTCCTCATCCCGCTCCAGTGCTCGGCCCACCGGCCGCTGGCAACTCCAGCCCAACTGCCGCAGGATGCGCCAGGCGTGCCCGGCGGCATAACGAATCCCGCATTCCTGCTCGATCAGGTGGGCTACACGCGCCGAGGTCCACAGGCTAATGCCGTACCCCAGAGCCTCCGGCCCGCGCTTGAGGCCGCGCTCGATGCGCCGCATGTCCTCGGTACACAGACGCGGCTTGCGGCCCGCATGGCCCGCCTTCTTCAGTCCCTTGCGCCCTTTCGTGCGCAAGATCTCCGCCCACTCGCTGACCGACTGCCGGTGCGCACCCACTCGCCGCGCCACCTCCGACTGGCTCAGTCCCCGCTTGAGCAGATCGGCAGCCTGCAACCGCCTCCGCTCCAGAGCTTCAAAATCGCGCCGTACTCCCGCCAGAAATCCCATGCCAGCACGATAGCGCAGAATTTTAGAAATGTCAGTGTATTATGTGATCCTCAATAAGGCACCGCGTTCCAAAGGTGGCATTCGATTTGCCTTCCAATTTTCGTCGAGTTCAGAATTCCACCAATCTGCCAACTTACTTCTCAGTTCAGTCATTTGGCCCTTTCAGGTTACCGCAGACCTTGGAGTGTCTGAGCGAGGGCGCATCCAGCACTTTCGCGAACAGAGCCAGGCCCGCTAGCTTTTTTGAATATGCAAATCATCGCCAGTTCGAACTTCAAACTGGTCGACTCCGAAACGCGCTAGGAATCTGACAAGAAATTGAACACCATACTATTCGCTTTTCTCTGCGCACACAAATGCACCCATCCGCACACTACGCAGACCGCTCACGAAACACTGGTTCAAGGGTCCGGGCAGGCTTGAAGAATCGTGACGTATGCAGCAGCACCGGATGGAGTTTGAAGCTTCCTACAGAGGCTTCAGCCTTGTTGATCTTTTTTCTCCTCTTCCTTTTTGTCGATAAGGTTAGTTACCGCTTCTGTGCCTTCGAAGCCGACGACAGCGGCAATGCCTTCGGTGACTATTCCTGCATTTGGATCCAGTTTCTTGGCGCCTTCAACCGCGACCGCAGCTCCAGCCAATTCTTCGAGTATCCCCATGATTCTCTCCTTTGCAGTATCGAAACAACAGTTCCAGACAGAAATCTTCTCTTTCTGGGTCCGAGGCGCTTGAATTGTACCGCGTCTGAGGGGCTGTGCATAATCAATGCGGCAATTGCGGTGGAAAACCCCGATTACTTGCCGTCTTGGCCTGGGTAATCGAGAGCCTCCCTCGTTGATGTTTCCGACGCCGGTCCCACCTACTTTGTCCTCTGGGGTTCACATTACAGACTTTGCCGTCAGTCGATTATTCAGCTCGAATTGGCAACAGCGCGATCCTATGTAACATCGCCGCGAATCGTGCTTGCATCAGAGGGCCTCCCGCAAGCATTAGTCAGCAGTAGCCAGCATGCTATGCCAACTGCCGCCGGCCTTCACCCACCGCTGCCGCAAGTGAATACGATCCTTATCAATGGCGATAGGGGATCACTTGGAGGTCCGCAGCTCGCTCCCAGCGGACCCATTGAATTCGAAGGAGCTGGCATCCGGAAACAGGTGATTTACGAATGGACGTTGTGGGGCCCTTGTGGACCGGTGTTTTCCGTGCGTGTCACCTGTCAATTTGAAGTTGAAAGCAAGGACCTCCATTACCTTCGTTCTCTCCAAACGACGACGGCCTAGGCTATAGCCTAGGCCGTCGGGTGAACTGTGGGTATTCGGCTAGGGTTATCGCGCTGCCGCGAGTGCCCGAGCATTTTCACTCATGCTCCCAAGCCGCGATCGCTCGATAGCGCTACCGGTTAGACCGGCTCCCCTTGGGCGACAGAGCCGCCGCTCCATTGGAAGAATCGCCAGCCTGCAGATCGGGTCGAGGGAAACATCGCTACGTGAAGGGATGCGGTAGCGTCCCATGCGGTTCAATTCTCGCCGCAGGGGCAACCTTGGGGTCTGGAACGCGGTGCCCTAGGCCACAGTCACCTCGTGTGCTGTACCGTTGGAAGACTCTCTCTGCATCTTTTGGATCGGCCTCCTTCCCCGTACGCAATGAATCTACCCCTGAATTCACGCTGCGTCAACAGTTCCCCTTGCTGGAGGTCGTCACTTGAGTTACAGTAACCGAAAACATGCTCGCAAATCGGGCACAAACCGAACCACGCAGGTCGAAATCTCCAACCTACTTCGGCTCAGTTTTTCGGGGCGGGTCAATTATGAGAGAACTCCAGCTTCAACTGGTAGAGTTTTCCGGGGGCAGGTCAATAGAGCACTCGGCCGGCAAGATTTTGGGGCAAAATTCGCGAAATTCCCTGTATTCTTCCCTGTTAGCAGGGAGTTCGGCCCCAGAGAACGGTTCGCTAGAGACTCCATTCACCGCCATGTAGTCAGGGCAGTCTGGCTCTGCTTAGCTTATATAGAGGAAAACCCCGCCGATTGGGCTATTTCGCCCAGCTTCTTCCACCTGAGATTTCCAGTTGCTGCCGGAATCCGGCGCGAGAACAGACGTTTTCTCTGGTCGGTGCATCGGAGGTCCGGTTCTTACTGCGGCTCTACAGCGAGTTCTCGGGTAGAGGCTTCCTGCCTGGTGGTGTTCGGCCCGGTCATGGAGATTCCTGGGACTCGTTCTCAACCTGTTGAGCAGATGATCGACGAGAGAAATGAGGATTACCCAACTTTTGAGACTGAAAAAGTCATCCGATTACAGCTTCGTTATTCACTTGAAGGCGTGGCGCCAACGGTTGCGCCTAACGGTCCCTTTGGGATTTCGACACTGACTTGCTTGCCGTTGCGAAGGATTACCAACGTCCTTGAATGATCCGGGCCCGATGTAAACCGGCTCCACAATTCCTTCATCGAACTGATCCCGTCATTCTCCAGAAGGACATCTCCGACATGCAACTGAGCTTTCATGGCAATGCCGTTGTCATCGATCCATGATAAGGCGATGACCGATTTCTTCGGGCCCGACCGGAGAAATGTGCGTGAAGCGTCAGCGAGAATGCAATCGGCTTTCGACAAGTCACCGTTTCCCTTGCCGATATCGCATGGCTTCTCCGGCGTCCGGCGAAGAATCAAAACGCCAAAGCGGTCAAAGAAATCCCTTTGTGTTTCATTTCCCGCACTATCCTCAGTGATTTTTACGCGGGCGAACCCCGAGGTTATCTCAACCGGCTTGCCGGCTTGATCGAAACCGGCCATTTCTATGATTTTCTCGCTGGCATCGCGAACGTAGGTCAACACCGCAGCACCCAGAGTGTTTTTCGATGCCATCGGGCGGTCATTCACATCGAAACAGGCCCGTTTGAGCATTTGGCCTTTGGCATCCAGATCGTCGCGCATGATCGCGCACCCGTCTTTCGCAAGAATCGGTTCCCCGTCTGGGCCGAAATAACTCGTAACGAGTTGCTTGTCTTGATCGCTCCGATCGTAGCGCACGGTGGCAAATGTGTCCCCCTTCGCAGCCAGGCGCTTGCCCTGCGCATTGTAGTAGGACTCTTCTAACAGCTCTCCGTGTACATCGTATCGATCAATGGTCGTGTTCCCCGATACATCGACCTTGGTGACCTGGGTCCTATGTCCGGCCGCATCGTACTCTATCACCCCCAGGTGGGGTAAGGTTCCGGGTCCGTTTGCCGGGCCACTGACGCCGAAGTATTCCATTCTGGTCATCTGGCGCTTTTCGTTGTATGCGTATTCGCTCCGGGCGAGACCGTTTTTATCGGCCATGAGCTTGCCGTCCTTGCCATGGTTGGTATCCTCGGTTTCGAGACCACGGTCGTCATACACGCCCTCAACGCAGGAAACGCCATCGGCATTGACTGCCGGAGTACGATCGGCGTTTAGATAACAGTTTCTCAAAGGATCGGCGAATTTGTCGTAGGTGACGTCGCTGATCTCATAGGGGAAAATGGCCGTTGATGTTACGGTGTACCGGGTTTCTGTTATGTTTCCCCACCGGTCGAAACTTACCTGAGACTGGGAGTACCCAAGAGTTTTGGGAGGATTGCCTGCAACGTCGTAATAGTTCCATCTGTCCCTTCGGCCACTTGCGTCGTAGTGGATCTTTACCAGTTGATATCCGTCTTTGAGGTTGACAGGCTTGGAATCGATCCCGAAATAGGATTCTTCCAGTATTTGACCGTTATCGGCATTGGTCCGCCGCAAGGTGTAGACCCCGGAGCTGTCGTTAGCGGGTTGCCCCTTGTCATCGAACATGCTGATTTCAGATATATTGCTATTCGCATCGTATGCCAGGCGAAGGTCGTATGCTCCGCGATCGCCTTTCGCAGGTTTTCCGGCACTATCGAAGAAAGTTTCGCGCGTGAGCCGGTCCTGGGCATCATACTCGAAGGCAACCCGTTGATAACTCGGATCCCCCTGCTTGTCCATCGGGTTGCCGTAGACATCAAAATAGGTCTGCTCTATGACGTTTCCGCGGTCATCGAACTTGGCACGGACAATATGCGCGCCGTCTGCCTGGCTGACGATCGGAGAACCGTCCACGTCGAAAAATGCCCTTTCTGTCGTGTTTCCCCATTGGTCGTATTTGAGGCGAACAAAGGAATACCCAGTGCTGGTAAGCAAAGTGGGACGGCCCATGGCGTCGGAAGCTTTGTAAAGAACAGGATTGTCGTCGTTGTCGTATTCAATCTCCTCGGTAGCGTTGCCGGACGAGTCGTTCATCGGGTGCCCGTTCACATCGAGCGACGTCTCGCTGATTTCCCGGCCTTGACCGTCATATACATACTCCGTGCCGTAGGCGTTATTTGGCCCTGGAACCGGGTGGGCATCCCATGACAGGTAGCGCAGAATCTCGTGACCGTTGGTGCCATGTTCAATCTGGATGATTTCCGCTTCGCTTCCAGCTCGTTGCGGCTTGGGCAGTCCGTCGGGTCCGAAATAAGTGGCATTCATCGTCTGCTGCGAGTTGCCTTGCGCCTGCGACGGAAGATACACGAAGCCCCAGACCATGCGGTGATTCTGGTCCCAGGCGGTTTCGTATACCGTTTTTCCGTTCTTGTCCTTGTCATATTGAAACTCCATACGGCAAAACCTGCTGCTGGGGTCCTGGTCGCCAGAGGGACGGTCAGAATTAAGAAGAGTCGAAAGGCCATTTTGCATGGTAGGTTTACCGTTTCTATCGACTGCTTCCAGGCTAAGGATCTCGCCGCTAAATCCCTTGCGAGTCACTTCGAATGAGATTCTGCGGTGATGCACCGTTTGGATATTGATCTTCCCGTACGGCACGATGGTTCCAAGTTGATTCGAAAATGTCCGGTAATAGGCGCTGGTTGGGTGGATATAGGCCAGCCAGTAGTACACGGAGTATGCCACTCCTGCCAAAGCCAATATTGCGGTACCCGCCGCAACGGCCGCACGCCTGCGCGCGCGCGCCAAGGCGTGCCGCAGCTCCTGCTGCTTACGCTCTTCCTCCTCGCGTGCGACGCGGGCGGCGCGGAATTCCCGGCTCTTTTTCACCACGCCGGTCAGCAGGTCGTGCGACAGCTCGACATGGCGCGTTCCCAGGCGATCTTCGAAGCGTAGCAACCGCCGATCCACCAGAGTTTCCAGGTCGAGCGGACTGACACCTTCGGCAAGGGCTTCTGAAAGAGGAAGCGTGCCGCGGAATCCCGACGCAGTGAGTAGGCGATCTTCCACGAACAAGCGCACGGGTTCCGCCAGGCCCTCGAAGCTCCGCTCATACATGGCCTCCAGAATCTCGCCTCGTTCTTTGGCAACCAACTCGCTGGTAATCGTCTCGTGGCCTAACTCGACCATGCGCCGGAACAGCTCATGGCACATCACGCTCAGATAAGCGGGTTCTATCTCGGCTTGCGCGACGGCGCTTTGTGTGGCGCCAGTTTCCCCGGCCAATGCCGCGACGATGTCCTGGGCTACCGCTTCACTCACCCAAGGCTTGCCGGAGTTGACGATCACTTCGAGAGCGCGCGCTCCATCGAGGGGAAGCAGCCCCATTCGGTTGCGCATGATGGCCGGCAGAATCGGACGCAGTTGATCGAGCCGGGAGACAAAGTCCTCGCGCAGGGAAAGCACGATCTTGTACGTTGGGGCGCCAGCGTCGACTGCGACCCGCTCAGTGGACTGCGTTACCCGCTGCTCGACGACGAGGGGAACGCGATTCTCGGCAAGGTCCGCCAGTTGCCCGAGAAAGTCCGATGCTTGTCTTTGGTCCTTCCCGATGGTGAACGCCTCTTCAAACTGATCGAAGACCAGGAGTGGCGTGACGCGATCGTTTCGCGGACCCCAAAAATCGGTGTCGTGAAAGAATTCCCAGAGCGTCGGCGTGAAACCTTCGCTGCTGCGGCTTTCAACGTCGAATCCGCCTTTCTGAGCGGTGGCGAGGGTGATCGCCTTTACCTGTTCCACGGGGTCCACATCGGGATCGGCAAAGTTGAGCCTCAGCAACACCGGAAAATACATGCCGGAACGCAGACGAGGAAAGACCCCGGCGTGCAGCAAGGACGACTTACCCGAGCCGGATCGGCCGAACAGTACGGTCAGTGTTTCTCTCTGGATAAGGCGCAGGATTTCCTCGATCTCCAATTCCCTGCCGAAGAACAGCTCATGTTGCTGTTCCGTATAAGGTGCCAGCCCCGGCCACGGATTCTGGGGCGCGACCGGCATCGCGGTGACATCGGTGCTCATTTTGCCCTCCGGTATTTGCGAATTCCGCGACTCAGAAGATCGATGAATTCCGGGGGCAACCGCCCGTCACGAAGCCGTGTCCAGTGCAGGTCTCGATAGGGCGAATCGACAAAGCGCGCGCCTGACGGCGTATCGTCAATCACGATTGGCTGGAGAAAGGCGTCCTCTTTGTGCCTTTCCAAAGCGGCATCTTCGGCCCATTTCCATTCCTTCAGAACGTAGCCTCCCAGGGCCCTTGGGGGCTGATCCAGAGATCGAGAGATGATGGCGAGGAAATACGCGGCGCGCCGAATATTCTCACGGATGCTCTGCTCGAACTCTTCTCCCGGCTGAAGAGCCCGCTCATCCATCCATGTGTCGATGTTGGCGGCCTCGAGCTGCGCCCGAATTTCCCTCACCCGCGCGCGATCCTCGCTGGCATAACTGAGAAACACTGCGCCAGACTTGAAGTCTGTCTGTAACTCCTGCGCCGGGCGCTGAGCCACGTCCCGATTGGCGCTGCGTTCGCGACACAGCGCATGCAATTTCGCGACGAATTCGACAGGCGATTCTGTTGTGATGACCTTGGCCCGGCGCCGCATCAGGAAATCGGCCAACCCTGCCTCGCAGTTTGGGCTCACATAGTAGATATTGATCGTCTCTTCATGCCTGCGGCCATTCAGAGCGTGGATAAAGAATCGCGCCAGCCAGTCAGGGAAGCTGCACCCAAGCAGGAGAACGGTCTTCTTTTGCAAATAGTCATAAAGATTGTCGGGTGAATACTGCTGATCCAGCAACGACCAACTGAATTCAATTAAATCGTCTTCGGTCTTGGCGAACGTGTCGCTTACCGCGCTGCTGGCGCCAAACAAGTGATACAACACAGTAGCCGAGGTGGGGCCGAAGTTGTTTGGCAGATCGATCCTGCTCTTGACCCCACGCGGCGTGAAGACGATGTTTTCAATTTCCTCACCGGGTCCGCGCGCGTCTTGCAGGGCTTTCTCGAAAAGATGGTCGATTGTGGTCGTGACATAAAGAGAAAAGCTCGATATTTCCGCCAATTTCCGCAGCACATCGGGAATCGGCCAGGGGCTGCGCCGCATCACATCGTCGATGTCGAACGCCAGGTCGCCGGAATTCAGTTTGAGGCTCAACAAATTAGCGACATCGTAGAGAGCATGATGAGCACGGTCGTCGGGGAAAGGCACTCCTGCCTGCTCCGCGAGCTTTCTTCCGCAAGCTGAATAAAGTGACTGTTCCTTGCCGTCCTCCTGCCAAGTCAGCAGCTCCGGGCCGATCACCGGAACCACGCAGCGCTCCAGGACGAGATTGGTGAGCTTATCCCATTCCCGCTCGGTCATGGGAAATGAACCTGATACTCCGGGCGATGGGACCGGGGCTCCAGCCATTTTCGTTCCTCCGTGTCACGAATCCTCGCAATACCTGAAAGGTACCACTGGGCGCGGGGATTCGTGAATTGCAAACTTCTGGCGGGACGCATGTTGAAATGACTGCGTCTTTCTATTGATCCGACGTTGTTACCGGCCATTAAGACGATCGTCAGGGCCGCGATCGCTACAAATTCTGCAGGTTGCTTGCGCCGTGATCTCACCCAAGAGGTTGCGGCTATGCCTGAATCAGGCGGAGAAGAACCCATTTTGAAGCACCTGATCTTACGTGTCGCCAGGCAAGAGTGAAGGGCAATCATTAACCATGCATCCTTATACTGAACGGGTCGAGATACCCGAACAGGAGAGCAAATGGCCCTGCACAACACCCGAAAACTGAATGCCAAACCGACGAGCGCTATTGAGTCGGACGTTCTGGATAGCGATGCCCAGACCTATGTATTCCCGGAAGTCTCGCGCGAGCCCGAAACCGTCTGCCGGACCATCCACGACCAGCTCGTCCTCGACGGGAACTCCCAGCACAATCTGGCGACTTTCTGCACCACCTGGATCGAGCCCGAAGTGAAGCAACTCATGGACGAGTCTGCCGACAAGAACATGATCGACAAGGACGAATACCCGCAGACCGCGGCCATCGAAGAGCGCTGCGTGCACATGCTGGCCAATCTTTGGAACTCGCCCGAGGCAGCGAGCACCATGGGCTGTTCCACGACAGGCTCGAGCGAAGCAGCAATGCTTGGGGGGTTGGCGCTGAAATGGAACTGGCGCAAACGGCGACGCGCCCAGGGCAAACCCACCGATTCGCCCAACCTGGTGATGGGCCCGGTTCAGGTGTGCTGGCACAAGTTCTGCCGCTACTTCGATGTAGAGATTCGCGAGGTCCCGATGGAAGGCGACCGCCTGCTGCTGACGCCGGAGGAAGTGCTGAAGCGCTGCGATGAAAACACCATTGGCGTGGTTGTGACCCTGGGGGTGACCTTCACAATGCAATTCGAGCCGGTCGACGAGATCAGCAATGCCCTCGACAACCTTCAGGCAGAGACGGGGCTCGACATCCCCATCCACGTGGACGGCGCGAGCGGCGCATTCCTTGCGCCATTTCTCCAGCCTGCCTTGCTCTGGGATTTTCGTCTTCCGCGCGTCAAATCCATCAATGCCTCCGGTCACAAGTTCGGTCTTGCGCCACTGGGCGTCGGCTGGGCGCTGTGGCGCGAGAAGCACGATCTACCTGAAGAACTGATCTTCGAAGTCAACTATCTGGGCGGAAACATGCCTACCTTTGCGCTCACCTTTTCGCGGCCGGGCGGTGAAATCATCTGCCAGTACTACAATTTCCTGCGCCTTGGGAAGGAGGGTTATGGCAAGATTCAGGCGGAGTGCGCTGCGATTGGAAGGTATCTCGCCGGCAAGATCGCTGAACTCGGCCCATTCGAGATCGTCTATGACGGAATCGGCGGCATCCCGGGACTTTGCTGGAAGCTGAAGGACGGCGCATTTTCTCCGTTCACGCTCTATGACGTGGCGGACCGGCTGCGCGAGCGCGGCTGGCTGGTTCCTGCCTATTCCATGCCCCCCAACCGCGAGGACCTCGTCATCCAACGCATCCTTATCCGTCACGGCTTTACGCGCAAAATGGCTGAGGAGCTTCTTGTCGAGATGACCCGCACCATCGAGCATCTGCAGCATCCGCTGCACCGGCCGCGGCGGTTGGACGCGGGAGTTGGCTCGCACAACCATTCCGGCAGGTAATCAAGGCATTGCAGGCGCCGTTTGGGGATTTCGCTGACATTCCCGTGATCGGCCCTGAATTCCTGGACCGATGGGAGTGCCGGTCTTCAGATCAGTCCGAACTTCTCACTCTTACTGCGAAGAGCGCGTGGTGGGCGAGAATGAACAGCGTGCGACGGTCGACGCCGCCGAAGACGATATCGAGCGGACGCTCGGGCACGTCGATCTGGCCGATCAGTTTCCCCGCTGGGTCGTAGACGAAGATTTGCCCGTTAGCAACAAACACATTGCCTTTGCGATCGACGGCGACGCTTTCACCGCCGCGCTCCGCAAAGGGCTGGAGAGCGCGCAGCGTTCCGTCGGCAGCGACTCGCGCGCTATAGGTGCGATCTTCCGATGAGCTGCTGACATAGACCCGCTCGCCGGGAAGCGCGCTGATGAAACCGTAGGTGTCGAGATTGTCGGAGAAACGCCAGCCGGTAGAGTCCGGAGGGCCTTGCTGGAAGACGCGTCCAGCGGGCAAGAAAACGCTGCCGTCGGGCGAGACGTACTCCTTCGCCTTGGGGCTCGACACGTCGTCGGCAAACATCTCGGCCAGCGTCTTGTAAGTGAAGGTGTTGAAGTCGAGTTGGCTTCGGAATTCGCCGTTGTTCCAGTAATTGACCGGGAGAAGCACTGTCGCTCCCGGATGCGGCGACGCGGGTTGCGGCGCGAGCACCGTGATCTGATCCTCCGGCGATCCAGGGTGGAAGGAATAGACGTTTCCCTCCGGGCCAGTGGAGGAGACCACCACGAGGTCACCGGCCTTGTCGAATGCGAGATTGACTGGATCGAGCGGATTGTCGCGCTCAATGGTCAACCCTTCAGCAGCCGACCAGCCGTAGATGCGCTGCTGATGACGGTCGACGAAATAGAGTTTGCCGGAAGCATCCACCGCGGCGCCGGAGATAGAGAAGAAGCCGTCTTCCAGTTTTTCGACTTTTGTGCCTGGCGCCAGCACGGCAGACGCATTGCCGGGCGCGGGCGTGGGCGGATTCTCCGGAATGTCGAGCACGGCGAATTCCCGCTCGCGGACTTCAAGATCGTGAGTCACGTCCTGGATGGCATTCTCGTAAGGAAATTTGCTGGCACGGAGAAATGTGCCGCATCCGTTGTCATCGCAGATGGGGTAGCCGCTCTCGGCATTAATATGCACGTTGCGGAAATGTATGTTCCCGGAGTGGTAGAGGCGAACCGCGGCAGGGAAGGGTGCGCGGGAACGTGTGACGCGATAGCCGTGATAATTGGCGACGGTGATGTTCCGCGACCAGTCGAATTCGAGCGACAGCGATTCCGGACTTTCGCCGGCCTCCTCTTCGGTCTGCGGCGCATTGATGTCCCAATTCTCGACGTGGTCGAAAATGATCTCGTTGCGAACGTGGTGTTCGTTGGAAAGCTCATAGACGTGACCCGGAGTTGTCGTGTCTGAGACATAGAATCCCGCCTGGGCAAAAGTGTCGGGAGTCCAGATGTCCGCGAAGGTGCCGCCGCCACCGTGGGTGACCCAGACGCTGGGATATTGACCGTCCCAACGCTTGCTGAGAATGGAATCGGCCGTGTGGTTATTGTTGTAGGGATTGAAGCCGGTTCCATGGCCGCCGAGAAAGCGCACATCGTCGATGAGCGAGCCTTCGCGCGACTGCCACAGTACCCCCACGGCGCGCTGATTGATGCCTCCGGTGTAAATTCCGAAACCGCTGATGATGTTCGAGCCGCCAGCGGGCGCTGCGATCACGGGCCTGGGCGCGCCCACACCCTGGAATCCCGGCGTGGAATCCTCGAGGTCGAACTGGGTCAGCGTCGGATGCAGCCCGATCAGAATCGTGCTGGGCTTCAAAGCGAGCGTGTCGCTGACGCGGTAATGGCCGCTGGGAAAATAGAGCACGCGGTGCGTGTTGATGGCGTTCTGGATTGCGGAGGTGTCGTCGACACTTCCATCTCCCACAACGCCGAGAGTGCGGACATTCACCCAGTCTGCAGTGGGCGGCAGCGCGGGGATGGCCGGCGGAAGCGGAGCGGTCAGGGCGGTCAGCGCGGCAGCATCGTAGCGCGTGCCGATGGCGCCAGTCATTCCTTCACCGGGCACGATGAGCCCGAAGTTGAAATTCGCAACCCGGTAGATCGCGCCCTTGCCGGGGACAGTCTTGCCGCTTTCACGGAAGAGGGCGAAGGTTGGCACATCCTTAAGAACCGCATTCTCGAAGCCGACTTCGGTGAGGGGGCTCTCCTCGTTGCTGATGATGACGGCGGCTTTCGAAACCTGTTCGAAGCGGCAATCTTTGACCCACAACTCGTCGGAATAGTGCGGATCGATGTCGATAGCAACCGGAACATTCCGGAACGTGTCGCGGATGAGCGTAAGACCCACCTCATGCTCACGCACCGCAGCGTCGCGCTGGCCCTCGAAGACCGAATCGATGAGGGTGAACTGCCAGGCTGGCGCGGTCTTGTCGGTGAGGATGCCGTAGCGCCCGCCATAGAAACGAAGATCCTCGGCCTCGTTTCCGACCTCGGTGAGAGCGGCCAGGCCCGAGCCGATATGGAAATCCATGTGGCTGAGATAGGCGTGCTGGGCGACATGGAAGCGGATGGCGATGGCCGCCGGGTTGCCGGCGCCGATCTCGAAATCGATGTTGCTCATTGCCGAATAGAACGTGTCTTCATCGGCGTCCGCAACATTGTCGTTCGGTGGCACGCTGCCTGGGGGCGGAAACGGGACGCGCTTGCCGGATCGGAGAATGGCGGCAGGACTCGCACCCGTGAAAATGACCATGTCGCCCACGCCTGTTTGAAAACCAGGCGTGTTGTCAGCCAGCAGCAAGACTGGGCGCATGTTGCCATAGCCGATGAGACGCACGCCCGGCCAGAGATAGACGGTGCGCGTGAGCCGGTAGCGGCCCGAGGGCACAAACACAATTCCCTCGCGAACGCCGCCTTCCGCCTTGTCAATGGCGGCCTGGATCGCCGCGGTGTCATCGCCGACGCCATCGCCGTGTACGCCGAATTCCTGCGCGGTGAGATAGACCGCTTTGGGATCGTCAAGCCGCGTGGTAAAGACGGATGAGGCTGAAGCGAACGAAGAGGCTACAAACAGCAACAAGGCACACAGCAGAGGCTTTTTCATAAGAATGTCCCATGCAAGGTTTCCTTGGCTCTGCACGGTGCTAGGCGTGCTCGGCGGCGTGGTATTCGCGGCGAATCTTTTCAAGGTTGACAGTGGGCTTGGGGTATTTCATGTGCAGCGATTCCAGCTGCTCGACGACGATGCGCGCAATGGCCAGATTGCGGAACCATTTGTGGTTGGATGGAATGATGAACCATGGCGCGTGCTCTGTGCTGCATCGGGAGAGAGCGTCTTCGTACCCGGCCACGTAGTCCTTCCAGAAGGCGCGCTCCCTGTAATCGGCTTCGCTGATCTTCCAGTGCTTGGTGGGGTCGTCGAGGCGCTCCTTAAAGCGCTTCAGTTGTTCTTCTTTTGAAATGTGCAGATAGAACTTGAGGATGTGGGTGTTGTGATCAACGAGGTTCTTCTCGAAGTCGTTGATCAGGTCGTAGCGGCGGGACCAGATTTCTTTAGACACGAGATTATGGACGCGGACGACAAGGACGTCTTCGTAGTGGGAACGGTTGAAAATGACGACTTCGCCGCAGGCGGGCGCGGAATTGTGCGCGCGCCACAGAAAGTCGTGAGCCGCCTCTCCCGCGGAGGGTTGTTTGAAAGGCGCGACACGGCAGCCCTGTGGGTTCATGGCGCCCAGAACGTGGTTGATCACGCCGTCTTTGCCGCCGGTGTCGACGGCCTGAAGGCAGATGAGGAGCGAATGCCGGTGCTCTGCGTAGAGCAGGTCCTGCAGCTGTCGTAGCTTTTCCTGATAGTGTTCGATTTCGTCGTCGGCGGCCTTGTGGCTCTTGCGGCCATCATCGAACGAAGGGTCGATTTTCTTGAGCTCGACCTTGCTTCCCGGTTCGACCTTGAATTTCTGGAGGTAATTCATTGTCAATCTCCGTTTCCACTGCGCTGCTTCTGATTCCTTGAAGCTGCTGTCTGAGGCGCAAGGCGGATTTTGCGTAAGGAGCGCCCACTAAAACGCGGCAGCCAGCTCGACCGCAACAGAAGAAATGCTAACAGGCCAGGAGGGAGGGCGGGGTTTTGCCTCCGGAAGGGATAATCCAGCAAGCCATAACACGCGCGCAAACAGAACTAGACTATAGTCAAGGGGCGGATGCTCACCGAGCTGGCGCCGCCGGTCAATCCGCATTCGCTGCGACGCGGACAGTCAGAACGCAAGCAAGAGGAGATGAATGATGGAAAAAACGTTGTCGCCAGACTTGTTGCGGAAGCTGGATGCTTACTGGAGAGCCTCAAACTATCTCTCCGTCGGCCAGATTTATCTTTACGACAATCCGCTGCTCAAGCGCCCGCTCGAGATCGAAGATATAAAGCACATGCTCCTGGGGCATTGGGGAACGACCCCGGGGCAGAACTTCATCTATACGCACTTGAACCGGGCGATCAAGAAATACGATCTCGACATGATTTATGTTTCCGGCCCCGGGCACGGGGGCCCAGCGGTGGTCAGCCATACCTACTTAGAGGGAACCTACAGCGAAATATATCCGAATATAAGTCAGGATGAAGAGGGGTTGCGGAAGTTATTCATCCAGTTTTCATTTCCTGGAGGCATTCCTAGCCACGCATCGCCGGAGACTCCGGGTTCGATCCACGAGGGTGGGGAGTTGGGCTATTCGCTCAGCCATTCCTTCGGAGCTGTTATGGATAACCCCGACTTGGTCGTGGCATGCGTGGTGGGCGACGGGGAAGCGGAGACTGGGCCGCTGGCCACTGCATGGCACTCGAACAAGTTTATCGATGCGGCGACCGACGGCGCTGTGCTGCCCATTCTGCATCTCAACGGCTACAAGATCTCGAATCCCACCGTCCTGGCGCGCATCACGCATGAGGAACTGGAGCAACTCCTGCGCGGCTGTGGTTGGACGCCTTATTTCGTGGAGGGGCACGAGCCGGATCTGATGCACGAGGCCATGGCGGCGACGCTTGACCGCGCGGTGGAAGAAATCAAGAGTATTCAGCGAGACGCCCGCGTCAACGGGAAGACAGCTCGTCCACGCTGGCCGATGATTGTTCTCAACTCTCCCAAGGGCTGGACGGGGCCAAAGGTCGTCGATGGTCTGCAGGTGGAAGGCACGTTCCGATCGCATCAGGTGCCGCTCTCCGATCCCAGGGCAAATCCGGAGCACCTGAAGCAATTGGAAGAATGGCTGAAGAGCTACCGGGCGGACGAACTGTTCGACGAAAAGGGCCGCCTGCGGCCCGAACTGGCCGAGCTTGCGCCTGCGGGGAACCGGCGCATGGGAGCAAATCCGCACGCCAACGGCGGCATTCTTCTGCGCGATTTGAGGATGCCCGATTTTCGGGACTACGCCGCAAGCGTGCCTGTGCCGGGAGCGCCAGGTATCGGGGACACGAGAGTGCTGGCGCCGTTTCTGCGCGATGTGATCAAGCTGAACGCGGAGCGGAGGAATTTCCGAATCTTTGGACCTGACGAGACCATCTCCAACGGCCTGACCGCCGTATTCGAAGTGACCAAACGGCAGTGGGATGCAGAGACAGTAGCCAACGACGAGTTTCTCGCTCCCCAGGGACGCGTGGTGGAGATGCTAAGCGAGCATCAATGCGAAGGCTGGCTGGAAGGTTACCTCCTCACCGGTCGGCACGGGTTGTTCAACTGCTATGAGGCTTTCATTCACATCGTCGATTCGATGTTCAACCAGCACGCCAAATGGTTGAAAGTCACAAATGGCCTGCCGTGGAGACAAAAGATCTCTTCGCTCAACTACCTACTGGCGTCGCACGTCTGGAGGCAGGACCACAACGGCTTCACGCACCAGGACCCGGGATTTATCGATCACGTAGTGAATAAGAAAGCCGAGGTTGTGCGCGTCTATCTTCCGCCTGACGCCAATTGCTTACTTTCTGTGATGGATCACTGCCTGCGCAGCCGCCAATATGTCAACGTAGTGGTTGCGGGCAAGCATCCCGCGCCGCAGTGGCTGACGATGGACGCAGCCATCAAGCACTGCACGGAAGGCATTAGCATCTGGCAATGGGCGAGCAACGACCAGGGCGACTCGCCCGACGCGGTGATGGCCTGTTGCGGCGACGTGCCGACGCTGGAGACGCTGGCCGCGGTGAGCATATTGCGCGAACATTTGCCGGAATTGAAACTGCGGGTGGTGAATGTCGTCGATCTGATGAAGCTGCAGCCGCAATCGGAGCATCCGCACGGTCTCAGCGACGCGGACTTCGACACGCTCTTCACCAAGGACAAGCCGGTCATCTTCGCCTTTCACGCCTATCCATGGCTGATTCATCGCCTCACCTACCGCCGCACCAACCATGACAACATTCACGTCCGCGGCTACAAGGAGGAGGGAACCATCACCACGCCGTTTGACATGACGGTGATGAACGAATTGGACCGCTTCCACCTTGCGATGGACACTATCGACCGGATTCCGCGTATTACGGAGAAGGGCGCGTTCCTGAAACAGACACTCAAAGACAAGCTGGTCGAGCACGGACAATACATCAGGAAGAACGGAATGGACCTGCCAGAGATTCGGAACTGGAAATGGAAGAGCAAATAGGATGAGCCGAAGCGCCGAGAGGCGCAGTGCCTGCCGCGAACGCTCCTGGTAGAAGCTAATTTGACGAGCTCGCTCTTCCGTTCGGAACCTGCTGAGCGGAACTGCGGCGGAGCTGCGGCCAGGAACGCGGGCTCACAAAATTGCGTGATCGCGCGGAGTGCCTGTCTCGCCGCCGGCGTGATAGTCTTTCGCCAGCGAGAATTCCTGAAACGGACCCCCATGAAAATCCAAACGATTCTTCTTGCGACATTCGGCGCCTTCAGCCTGGCTTCGGCAGTTTTAGGGGCACAACAAGCAGCGGACGAGAAGCAGCCTTCCTGCGGCGCGGCGGCGTGTCCGTTTCTGAATCCCGCGCTGGCGCCGGATGAGCGCGCGAAAGATCTCGTGAGCCGAATGACGCTGGACGAGAAGGTAAGCCAGATGCAGGACGTTGCACCAGCGATTCCGAGGCTGGGCATTCCCGCATACAACTGGTGGAACGAGGCGCTGCACGGCGTGGCGCGCAACGGATTCGCATCCAATTTTCCGCAATCGATCGGAATGGCGGCAACGTGGGATACGGCGCTGATGCGCCGGATTGCAGACGTGATCGCCGTCGAGGGGCGCGCCAAGTACAACGAGGCAATTCGCGAAGACGATCACAGCCGGTTCGCAGGACTTACATTCTGGTCGCCGAACATCAATATCGATCGCGATCCGCGCTGGGGACGGGGAATGGAAACCTTCGGCGAGGATCCGTTCCTGACCGCCAGCCTGGGAGTGGAGTTCGTCAAAGGACTACAGGGCGACAATGCGAAATATCTCGAGCTTGTATCGACGCCGAAACACTATGCGGTGCACAGCGGGCCTGAACCATTGCGGCACGGCTTTGACGTAGAGGTTTCGGATCACGATTTAGAGGACACGTATCTGCCGGCGTTCCGCGCAACGATCGTTGACGGACACGCCGACTCGATCATGTGCGCGTACAACGCGATCGACGGGGCGCCCGCGTGCGCGAATACGATGCTGCTGGAAAAGCACCTGCGCGACGACTGGGGCTTCAAGGGGTACACGGTTTCCGATTGCGATGCGGTCGGCGACATTGCGAGCGGGCATCACTTTGCGGCGAGCCCGGATGAGGCGGCTGCTTTGGCGGTGAAGGCGGGCACGGACCTGGATTGTGGCCGGACGTATGGTGCACTGATCAAAGCAGTGGATGAGCACTTCTTGACGGAGGCCGACATCGATACGGCCGTTGTCCGGCTGTTCACGGCCCGCATGCGGCTGGGGATGTTCGATCCTCCGGCGGCGGTACTGTTCAACGCGATTCCGTACTCCGAGGTGAATTCGGCGGCGCATCGCGAGCTTGCGTTGCAAGCGGCGCGCGAATCGATTGTGCTCCTGAAGAACGGCAACAGCATTCTCCCGTTGAAACCGATGATCCGGAAGATTGCGGTCGTTGGCCCAACCGCCGACCTGCTGGAGACCATTGAGGGCAACTACAACGGAACCGCGCCGGATCCCGTTTCGCCGCTTAATGGATTGAGGAAGGAATTCGGGAGCGAGAATGTAACTTACGCTCCCGGATCGATTCTTGCCGATGGGTTGCCGGCGCCGATTCCTTCGGCCTATTTGCGCACGGATGCTTCGCTGAAGACGGCCGGGCTGAAAGGCGAGTATTTCGACAATACGGATCTGAAAGGCACGCCGAAGATGGTGCGCGTGGACGCGAAGATCAACTTCGACTGGAATCGCGTAGCGCCCGCGGCGGATTTTGGGAGCAAGACATTTGCGGTGCGATGGACTGGCGAACTGCTGCCGCCCACGCCTGGAGATTATGTGCTGAGCGTGCGCGGGCCACGAGCATTCGTGCCGTTCTTCGCCGGCGGCAGTGCGACTGGAGCGCCACGGCCGGCCGGAGAGACGCCGAATCGCGTCAAGCTCTTCATCGACGGCAAGCTGGTGATGGACAGCCACAGCAACCCGGCCGAAGCGCGGGTTAGTTTTTCCGACTCGAATCCCCACGCGATTCGCGTGGAGTATGTGCATCTTCCCAACGATCGCAATGTCGACCTCGATTGGGTGCCGCCCGCCAACAGCTTGCTTGGCCAGGCGATCGATGCGGCGAAGAAGTCCGACGCGATTGTCGCGTTCGTGGGGCTTTCTCCGAACCTTGAGGGCGAGGAGATGAATGTTCACGTGGAGGGATTCGAGGGCGGAGACCGGACGCGGATCGAACTCCCTGCGGCGCAGCAGAAACTGCTTGAGGCGCTGGGCGAGACCCGCAAGCCGCTGATCGTTGTGCTGACTTCGGGCAGTGCGCTGGCGGTTCCGTGGGCTAAGGAGCATGCAGACGCTCTACTCGAGGCGTGGTACCCAGGCGAGAAGGGGGGCGATGCGATTGCGGAGACGTTGAGGGGGAAGAACAATCCCGCGGGACGCCTGCCTGTCACGTTCTACGCGTCGACCAGCGATTTACCCGCGTTTACCGACTACTCGATGAAGAACAGGACTTACCGCTATTACCAGGGCGAGGTTCTTTATCCGTTTGGATACGGCTTGAGCTATTCGCGGTTCAGCTATCGGACGCCGGAAGTGAGTTCGAAGGAGATCAACGCCGGCGCTTCGGTTGTTGTGACGGCCACCGTGCGCAACACAAGTACGCGCGATGGCGACGAAGTGGCTGAACTTTACGTAAAGCCTCGACAGACGGCTGTGTCGCCCAGCGTTGAACTTGAAGGGTTCAGGAGAGTTCATTTGCGGGCCGGCGAAATGAGGCGCGTCCAGTTCACGTTATCACCGCGGCAATTAAGCGAGGTGGATGAGAGAGGAAATCGGGCTGTGTTGCCGGGGGACTATGCAATTTACGTTTCGGGCGGCCAGCCGGAAGCCGGAACGCCGGCGGCGACTATCCATATTTCGGGGACGGTGGCGCTGCCGAGGTGAAACCGGGCGAGGAGACGGCTTGACTTCGAAGACGTTATTGGCCGAGAGCCTGAATTTGCGACGCGACAAAATCATGGACAAACATCAGGCTGGTGGGAGACGCCACGATTGCCGCGTTGGTTTGCCCTGCTGCATGAATAAGGAGCAAGGGGCGCGGGTCCCATTGGCCGCCGTGGGAGACGCGCTCATCCTCGGCGCTCCAGCCGGGAGTTGTGCGCCATATTCTGGTGCGCCAGGAGTGATCTCCCTGGATGATCAGGGTCGTTTCCGGCCAGCGCGGCTGCGTCTCAAGGACGTCGAGTATTTGCCCGAGGAAGCGATCGGAATAATCCAGCGAATCGAGATAGGATCCGCCCACGCCGTAGTTATGTGAGTGGCGATCCCAAAAACCAGGCGGATGGGGTACGGGCAGGTGCAGGTAGATGATGTCGGCCTGGCTGTTGGCAAGCGCGGTGAGGGCGTGCTGGCTCATGTCCTTCACGGTCGCCACGTGGCTTAGAGATTCCCAGTGGGCGACATCGGCTACAGCGACGCGAGGCGCAACGAGTTGTTCGGCCACGATGCGCAGGGGGAACCAGACGTCATCAGCGAAACTGGCATTGATTGACGGAGAGGCGCCGTCTTCAGTGTCGTCGTTGCTCCAATAGCACTCGGTGGCCGTGCCCGCAAAGATCGGGCAGTAAGGCAGGTACCAACCGACAATCGAAGTCGAGATACCGCGCTGCCTGGCCATGCCGAACAACGATGCGTCAGAGTCAAAAGGTTCCCAATTAGGATCGTCAGCGGTGCGAACGATGAGTTGGTTTTTCGCGGTAAAAGTAGAACCCGTTACAATGCGGCCCAGGAGCAAACTCGGCACAACCAAGTTGGTGTGGTAGCCAATTGGCGTCACGTTGTTGTACGTCGTGCTTTGCAAGCGCAGCCGATCAAAGTTTGGAAGATCGAGTGAGCGATCGCGAGCTTCAAATACCGGCTTATATGCCAACTCGTCGAAGACAATCCATACCAGGCGCGGTTTGGCGGCGGGCTGGGCGGGAATGGGGCCCGCAAATGCCTGAATGCCGGGACGCCAGAAGGCGGCGCTTACGAGTTGAACGGTCATGACGAATGCAAATACTACGGCGCCGGTGAGCACGGCGCCACCAAGGCGATAGAGTTTTGACGCGATATTGGGAGCGCGGAAAATCAGAAACGCGAGAATAGCGACCCACGCAAGAGCGACGATCGCAACGCCGGCGTACGGAACTCGAAACGGGAAAATTCTGAGATTACAGACGAGCAGGTAGATTGGAAGGAAGGCAAGGGCGAACCACCGGATTCGCGCCCAGACCTTCAAGCCGCGGAGGATCGCCAGCAAGCCCGCGAAAATCAGCCCCACAATCGCAAGATCGACAAGCTGCGCCAGAACCAGGCGGGTGAGCGGCCAGGGGACGTGCATGCGCTCATCTCCCAACGAGGAAGTCAGGTCAACGTAGCCGGGAAGAAGGAGAATGGCGGCGAAGCCCCAGGCCTGGGCGATTCGTTTCATCATGCCATGGCTCTCCCTTAGCGCCTGCAGTTCAGCGATGCCAGTTGTGCAGTCCTTGAGTCAAATTCTATCGAAAAGCAGGAGAACCCGCCCGTTGCCCAACTGAGCACGTTCAACGACGGCAAAGTGCGGCGCAAATGCATGCGTCAGATCGTCTTCGGTCAAATGACCGTAGAGATCGTCACGACCGCGCAGCCAGTCCTGAAACATGGGGTCGGAGGGCGGAACCCATTCCAGCAGCAGCCAGCGCCGTGTCAGGCCGGCGCAAAGACCAGCGATGTGCGCCAGCGGCAGCTGCTCGCGCAGGATCAGGTGATGAATGACCGCGAGCATAAGAACCAGGTCGAATCCGCCATTGAGGCGGTCGAGCAGAGAAAAGTGTTCGCGATTGCACCATCCTGCCGCGGGCGTGGGACGGGCGATGTTTGCGACCAGAACCGTGATGGGCTTGTTCTGCGTTGCCGCAGTTCGCCACAGCTCCTCAAGAGCGGTGGAGTCGCTGTCGAGGGCGACGACCTTGGCCCCGGCGTCAGCAGCCAGCAGCGAATAGGTCCCCGTATTAGCGCCGATATCAAGAACGTGTTCGGGTCGACATCGCGCGAATACGCTCTTGACGAATTGCTGCTTTTCTTCAACATCGGCGGGCTGATAGTGCCGGGCGGATTGTTCGTATCGGCTCCATTGGCTGTGGCCCCGCTGGCCGGCTGCACGGCCAATCTGCCTGCCGAGTCGCGCAATGCGCTTTTTCAGGAGGTGTGTCGCGAGTGATGGGTCCTTCGTTGATGATGTCTGCCTGGAGCCGGCACGCCTTGGGGCCGGCCGCTCGAAAAGTGTGGCCAAGGTAACTACATCGAGCAGATCGGGGTTCAGCCGGCGCCAGCGCGGCAGGGCATCGTAGATTTGGCGCGGCTCATAGCCGTCGCGCTCAAAGAGAGTTGCGCGGAGCGGCCAGTTCAAATGCCGGGCGGCTATAAGCGGCAGAAGGAATGTGCGCACGAATTGGCCGTAGGCCAGCCAAACAGTCGAGTGCGGATCGCGGCGCTCGAAGGATAGAACATCCACGAGGATGGGGCGCGGACCTGCGAAGAGTATGTTGAGCGGCGTCGCATCCTTCAGGGTCCACCCGGCGTCGATAGCCTGGCTGGCGACACGCAGCGTGAGTTCGGCGGCGGCGCGCCACTGAGCGGTGGTCCACTCCCATGGATAGCTGATGGGATCGAGGCGTGGATGTTCGAGCCACAACTCGCCGGATGCAATCGACGGATGGGAACCGGGTTCGGCAATCCGGCTGGGAATCAGGTCAGCGCTTTGCTCGAGAGACCTCCGCAACGGAGACGCAAGGAACGCTCGCGTTTCTTCCGCCGCAGAGGGGCGAATCCGCCGCAAGGCGCAGCCAGCGGTAAGCCGGAGTTCTCCCGCTGGATCGCGGAAGGTCAATTCCAATTCTTTGTCTCGGGAGGGGATACCCGAATCCTGGCGAGAAAAGTCCGGCGTCCCATTCACGGATTTGGCGAGTCCTCGCCATCCGTGGCAACGGAACGCTCTACCGGTTCTGAACTGGGAACCTCGTCTGAGTGGAAGAGCGAAAAGATCTTCCGCCGCAGGTACCATCCGGTGGCCACCAGCGCGGATCCAGCGGCCTGAACGGCCAAGAGGCCAGTGCCTGGATCGGCGTAGGCGTAGGCAGGTCGCTCAAACACTAAAGCGGCGCCCACAAGAATCAAGACAACCGGAAAAATGTGCAGCAGTTTCGTGTGGCTCACGGGCAACTCCAGAATCTGATGGAAGCTTCGGCCGGAGACCAAACGAGCTGGGATCCGGCACTGAACTCAAACAACCATCTAAAAATGGGTAGACGGCAATCATGCCGTCGGAGTTTACAGAATCGCCTGAATTGTACCCCGAAAGAAATGTAACTTTCGGATCAAGGTATCTTTGAAAGAAATACAACTTTCGAATCAGGACAACTTCAAGTTCCCGCGCCCATAATGATTCCCCTTTCGTTCAGGTCACATACAAATTCCGCGCGACCTCGTCGGCAGGGCCTTTCCCCGCGATCTGATTACCTGGCAATGATTGCCCCGAATACACGCAGCGAATCGGCACAACCACCCAAACTAGTTTGATGCAGGAACCCAAATTTGGGTTGCCTTCGGCCGACAGCTAAACTTGCGCGGCTGGAGCGGAATCCCCCTTGGACTTGGGCACTTCCTTGCGCCCCGGGGCGAGGATGGCGTGGAGAATGGTGCCCTCCATGCGCGGCATGAATTCGACCACGCCAGCGCCGCCGATGTCCTGGATCAGGCGGTTAATGATCTTGTAGCCGAGGTCGCGATGGGCCATTTGGCGACCGCGGAAGCGAAGACTTGCTTTGACCTTGTCGCCGTCTGTGAGGAAGCGGACGGCCTGATTCTTCTTGGTCTGGTAGTCATGCTCGTCGACGGTGACGGAGAACTTGACTTCCTTGACGGTGATGACCTTCTGGCGCTTGCGCGCGGCGCGCTCGCTTTTTTCCTTCTCGTAGAGAAAACGACCGTAGTCCTGGATTCGGCAAACGGGTGGGACGGCATTGGGCGAAACTTCGACCAGGTCGAGGCCACGTTCGCGGGCGATGCGGAGGGCCTCGAAGGGCTGGAGGATGCCAAGCTGTTCGCCGTTTTCGTCGATGACGCGGACTTCGCGCGCACGAATTCTGTCATTGATGCGGATGAAGGACTTGGCAGAGCGTTTATCGAATGCGATGGTACTCCTCCGAAAGCGTGCCGAGCGGGCCGGGGCAGGGCGCCCCATGGGCCGCCGCGAAGCGAACGCAAACTGAGTATAGCATTGGCTTGGCTCCTCTGATGAAAGAGGTTAGTGGGCTTGAAGGGCCGTCAGCTGGCCATCGAAACCAAGAGCAGTGATGCGGACCTGAAGGAGTTGATTCGATGGGAACTGGCCGCCGAGGTTGATGGGAAGGAAGTTCTCAGACAGGGCGGCGGTGAAGCCGCGGGAGGCGCGCGAGTGGGGTGAATGCAGCGTGATGGCGGCAAGCTCGCGGCCGATGAAGCGGCTGCGGTGGACGCGCATCTTCTCGGCGGCGAGGGCGCGGAGCGCGGCCATGCGTTCTTCAACGGTGGCTGGCGGTACGGGCGATGCGGCATGAAGCGCCCAGCCGGGTGTGCCCGGCCGCGGCGAAAAGGGAAACAAGTGAAGATAGCCGAAAGGCAGCGTGCGCACGAAGGAGAGCGTCTCCTCAAACTCGCGATCGGTCTCGCCGGGGAAGCCGGCCATGACATCTGCGCCGAGGGTGAGATCGGGGCCGGCAGCACCGAGGAGCGCGGAGACTTTGTCCGCGTAGTGCCAGGGCCGGTAACGGCGGTGCATGCGGCGCAGCACTGCGTCGGAGCCAGACTGCAGGGGAAGGTGGGCGTGGCGAGCGAGACGGCCACCCGATTGGCACCCCGCCTGGTGCTGGCCTCCGAATTCGCGCAGCAGCCCGATCAGCTCGTCATTCCAGTCCATGGGCTCAATCGAACTGAGGCGCAGGCGGGGCAGAGCGGTTCGTGTGAGGATGGCGCGGATCAAGTCTGACAGCGACTCTCGTCTGGGGCCTGCAAGCGACTCTCGTCCGAGGCCAGAAGAACAATCGCGGCCCCACTGGCCGAGGTTGATTCCCGAAAGCACCAGTTCGTTGCCGCCAGAGGCGACGAATTCATCAACCCGGCGAAGGACCACTGCGTGGGGCAGACTTTTGGACGGACCACGAGTAAGAGGAATGACGCAAAAAGTGCAGCGATTGCCGCATCCTTCCTGAATTTTCAGGTTGGGACGAGTCTGCACGCTTGGCCCGAGCTGTGCTTCCTCGAGAAAGGAGTGGGCGAAGCGGTCGTCAGCCCAGATGGGGGCAGTTTGCGGCGCGCTCGCAGAGAGGAGCGAGGATACGGGGACAAGGGAGCGCAGGAGGGTTGAGGGTTCGCTTGCGCCTTGCGCCAAATGGAAGACAATCTCCGGCGCAAAGGCCTTATGGCTGTTGCCGACAACGGCGGCCACGCCGGGCATGGCCGCGAGTTCCTCGGGCGCGCGCTGCGCGTAGCAGCCGGTTACGACGATTTTGGCCGCGGGGTTGCTGCGATGCGTGCGGCGGATAAAGGCGCGAGCCGCGCGATCGGCTTCGGCGGTCACGCTGCAGGTATTCACCACCACCACGTCTGCGGCGAAGGGTTGGCGTTCGGCGAATGCACGCAGGTGGCCGGCGATGGCCTCGCCGTCGGCGCGCGCCGCGCGGCAGCCGAAGTGCTCGATGTGAAAGCCAGGCATCTGACTCAGTTTAGAGCTTGGTGGCCTGCGGGATGCCGTTTGCGTCTCTCGGGCCCGAGCGTGGCTTGCGGCTCAGTAAAGCGATTCTCCGGTATACTGGAAGAGAACAATCATTCAGCGCACTCGTTTGATCCTATGTTGTACTCCTCGACTGCCTATGTTCCGGTTTCTGTCCGGCCTGCCGTGCGGGGCCGGACGTGGCGTCTTGCCGGATACGTTTACTTCACTTTTATCTGCTATGTTTCCATAGGCTTGCCGCTGGCGGTTCTGCCGCCGTTCGTGCATCTGCGCATGGGCTACAGCGCGGTGCTGGCGGGGCTGGCCATCAGCATCCAGTACATTGCCACGCTGCTCAGCCGTCCCTGGGCGGGGCGCATCTCCGATCACATGGGAGCCAAGGTCTCGGTGCTGTGGGGCATGGCCGGGTGCACGGCGAGCGGCGCGCTGCTGGTGGGCGCGGCGGCGTTGCACGAGGTGCATTGGCTCAGCTTTACGGTGCTGATCCTGAGCCGGCTGGCGCTGGGAGTGGGCGAGAGCCTGGGCTCGACCGGGGCAACGCTGTGGGGCATTACCAGCGCGGGACACGAGCACACCGCAAAGGTGATCGGGCTGAACGGGATCAGCACGTATGGCGGAATGGCGCTGGCCGCGCCGCTCGGGGTGATCCTGGATCAGCAGTGGGGCCTCGGCTCGATCGGGTTGTTGACGATCCTGATTGGCGCGGTGAGCTTTGTCATGGCCTGGCGCAAAGATCCTGTGCCGGTGGAACCGGGCGAGCACATGCCGTTCACGCACGTGCTCGGCCGCGTGGCTCCGCACGGCATGGGGCTGGCGCTGGCTGGCGTGAGCTACAGCGTTCTGGCTACGTTCGTCACGCTGTTTTATGCGAATCGGCACTGGACCGGCGCTGCGCTTTGCCTTACGTCATTCGGGATCGGGTTCATCGCCGTGCGCCTGCTGTTCATCAAAACCATCAGCCGTTACGGCGGATTTCCGGTGGCGATTGCATCGCTCCTGGTGGTCTGCGTCGGCATGGTTCTGCTCTGGCAGGCCTCGTCGGCGTGGATGGCGCTGGCCGGAGCTGGACTCGGCGGTTTGGGTTTCTCGCTCATCTTTCCCGCTATCGGCGTTGAGGCGGTGAAACGCGTTCCCGAATTCAGCCGTGGGACCGCGCTCGGCGTTTATACCGCGTTCTCCGATGTGTCGTTCTTCCTCGTCGGCCCGATCGCCGGCGCGATCATTGGATTCTACGGCTACGCGAGCGTGTTCCTGTTTGCGCTCATCAGTGTGGTGATGGCGCTGGGAATCGTGATCGTGCTGAAAGAACTGCAGAGGAAATAAGAGTGAGTCAGCGAGTCAGCAGGTAAGCGAGCCAGCAAGGACAGGCTCCGGGACCGGTGCGTTCTCGGGGTGTTCGATCATTAAGATGAGTTGAGGGCAGAAACGGCGTTTTCCGTTACCGATCCTGGCCGCTTCGCTGAGGATTGAATGGTCCCCGTCTGGCGCTCGCATTGGCCGCCGCAACTATATGCTTATAGGGTACTGGCTAGACTATAACTGACGAACAGGCGACAAACCGGGCGCTACTCCATTCCCGGACCCTGCGGCGTTTGCGAAGACGATCGACAAGTGATCAGCAAACTCAGCTAGAGTGCTTGTTTGCGGTCACTGGCCGCGCCTTGCTATTCGGCAATCCACCCGTCCTAAAAAAGAATGATGTTCACATCCGACCTGTCGAACCGCAGTTACGGATTCTGAGACGAAGGCTACCAGTCCCGTTACGAAATGGTTCCAACGGTCCATCGCAACGACCCACAGAATCAAAGGCCAAATCTCCTTGCCTGATCCGCTCCAAAAGGGTATGGGTTGGGAAACACGAATGCCAACGAACTGATTGGCGGCTTGAACTCAAGATTCGCAGCGACTTGCGAAAGGCTCGTCGGATTCAATGGATCGGCAACCTGGCGCCGCACGACCGGTGCGTCTCAAACGCCTCCTATCCCAGACGAATCAATGCTGCGGAGTAACGGGGCACGCCTACGCGTATCTTGCCGGAGTTTGACTTCAGCGGCTCGCCGCCCCGCGGATGGAATTGTCCATCGCCGCGCACAACGCTTCCCTGAAACGTGACCCCGTCCTTGGCATCGATTGTTGAGGCCTCGAGGCGCGTGACCGAAGCTCGTGCGAATCCAACTGCAGGGTCGGTGATCGTAACTTCCGCATCGCGGCCGTCCTTGTTAAAAACGGCAACCAGACGCGTCGCGGCTCCTCCACCGGCTGCAAAGGCCGTAACATTCCCTCCCTGCGCTTCAAGCATCGTCCTTTTCAAGGTGCGCCCTGCAAACTGTTGCGCCAGCATCAGGCCGTAGTACTCCGGCCGGGCAGCAAAGCTGCTCTCGATGGAGCCTACGATCGGTGAATAAAAGCCGTTGGCCCCTCCATGCAGATTCACTCCTACGCAGCCAAGGGTCGCCATCTGCAGGCAAAAATCTCCCGCCCACAGTGCGGATGCAAATGTATCGCTCACTCCCAGCTTGCCTGCGTTATAGCAGGAGTTTCCTTCTGTCATGCGAAACGGCAGGCCGGCAGTCCTTGCCGAATCCAGCGCTTGCCGGCAGGAGGAGTCAAATTGGGCTCCTGGGTGCAAGAGCCGATCAATCGTCATGGTTGGATCGGTTGGCGGACCCAGCGGATAGTAGTGGCTCGTTGCAAATTCAATTTCCTTCGGGACATCCTCGGTGAAGTGCTTCACCCAGGCCTGGTTTGAGGCTGTGTCTGGTCCGGCCACCGCAACGTGCGGGAGCTTTTCATGAAATGCCGCACGAAACATCTTCCAACGAGTCAGGTACTCGTCGAATGTCCACGGCTTGTTCCCTTGATCCCGATGCTTGAAAAGATCGGGCTCGTTTCCGAACTGCACTGCGATCAGTTGCCGTCCCAGCGTCTTGGCAACAAATCCGCCTTCGGCAAGCGCCTGCTCCAACGTGCCTCCGCCAAGGTTCAGGCCATAGATGCATCGCCAGTCGGTCGCGCTCAGAAAGCCCTGCAAGTTGCGGATAGAGCGCGGTGTGATGATAAAAGTGCGCGGGTCGCGATGGCCGGGATCGGGTCCCACTAATCCGCCGGCGTCCGGCGGCGTTACCGGTTCCGTTTCGGACCAAAGCGTAAACTCGCTCAGATTGCCACCCAGGCGCAGAACGCCCGCTGGGTTCAGTGTGCGGAACATCTGAATCAGTGCCGTGTTCCGGGGCAAAAAGAAATCCGGATAAGCCAATTGCCCGCTCTCATAGCTCAAGCCCATGTAATCGAGGGGCACTTTGCCAAGATTCGTCGCAGAGTCGATGTTCAGCTCAACCTCTAGAGTGGACGGCTGTGCCATCAACTTGCGCGGTACGCTGAGTGCGATTGCGCCGAGCGCAGCGCTCATGGAACAAAATTCTCTTCTCGACAGTTCTTTCATCGTGCTTTCCGTTTCTTATCGTTCGTCGACATCGGCGCGGCAGTATTTGAGCAAGTTTGCGCCTGCTCGCGAGGAGCAGGCGCAAATTGAAAGTGGTACAACCTAGTGGAGGACTAGAAAGTCAAACGCCCGCCCAACTGAATGACGCGTTGGGTGGCCGTCGCACCGGTGATCTTGCCGTCGTTGCCCGACGAGAGAGACGATGTCGGGCCGGAGAGATTCACCCAGTTCATGACGTTGGTGATTTCGGCGCGGAACTGGAACACCACTCCCCGCTCGAATGTAATGTTGCGTAACAGGCCCGCATCCATATCCTTGAGGCCCGGTCCGTTCAGGGAGAATGGTCCCACGTTGCCGTCTGCGCCGCCAGGGCCGATGCCCCCGGCGGCACCAGGCCCGTTGGGCGTGAAAGCCGCTTTGTTGAACCACGCCGTCGTTACGCCATTAGCAGAAGCAGCGCATACACGGCAGCGGTGCGGGCTGAGTATGGGGCTAACGCCAGGAACTGCGTTGGGGCGGTTTGCGTTCGCACTGTCAAAGTTATTGTCGGATCCCGTGGACATCGAAAACGGCGCGCCGCTGGTAAAAAGGGCGACCGATGTGATCGACCAGCCGTTGGCCACTTCCTCCATGATCTTGTTCCCGTGGACGTAATCGATGTTCCACATGCCGGAGATGGCCGCATTGCTGTCATGGTTGACAGGCATAAGGCCTCTTTCTTCCTGAAGGCCGCCGCCGACGGCGCCCAGGGAGTTGTTGGTCGAGGTGAAGGGCTTGCCCGCGACGCCGAAATCCTGCGCGCCCTGCAATCCATTCTCCACGAAGTTTGCGCTTTCCAGCGCGCGGCTCCAGACATAGAAACCGCTGACTGTGAAACCGCGTGACATCGTCTTGGTCGCCGAGACTTGAAGCGAGTTAAAATTGGTGGTCTGGCCTGGGATCAGGTAGGTAATCCCGCTCAGGGTGCCGGCCGCACCGGGGATGCCGGAATCGTATTGACGACGGGCGTCGACGCTGGCCGCCGAAGTGCTTGGCGTACCGAAAGCGGTCGAATACGGCGCGTAGTTCTCGTCGACGAAGGTTGCCAGGTTACGGCCAAGGGTGCCTACATAAGCTGTCGTCAGGGTTATCCTGGCAGGCAATTCCTGCTGCACGCTGAGGTTGAACTGGTAAACGGAAGGATACTTCATATACGTTGCGATGGCCTCAGGGCCGGCGAACGGGATAAAGATCGGATGGGCCGGTGTATAGGTGTACGGGAAGATGCCTCCACCGGGACTGGTGTTGAGGAAACCGTAAGCGACGCCACCGTACATATTTGTGAGGGATGGAGTGGGGCCAAAGCTTTCGCGTAAGGCGAACGGCGCGCCGTTGCCGGGCTGGTTCCACTCATTGCCGCCGGGAATTCCGTAGAAGATGCCCGCTGCGGCGCGAACCGAGGTCTTGCCGTCCCCAAACGGATCCCATGCAAAACCGAGACGAGGCGAAATGTGTGTGAACGACGTGGAGATGATGCCGCGACCGACGCCAGCGTCTCCCACGAACAACAAGCCCTTCGGCGCTGACGGAGTGATAGTGGATTGCTGGTTAGGCACAAACGACGCCGTCCGGTTATGGGCATCGACGGGAGGCGTATCGATGTCCCACCGGAGTCCAAGGTTGGCCGTGAAACGGGGCGTGATGCGGTAGTTATCCTGCGCAAACACCGCGGTGTGCCACGTGCTCAGATGCGTGACATAAGGCGTGTCCTGCTCAAATGAGCTGGTTTGGCCGGCGACAAAGTCCGCAAGCGCATTACCCGTGCTGGTGGGCGCGGAGCTAGCGAAGCCAACGTCGCCATAATTATTCAGATCGGCGACAAACATGGTCTGGTCGAGAGCGAACTCACCGCCAAGGGAAAGGTTGTGTTTGCCCTTGGTCATGCTGACTACGTCGCGTAACTCATAGTTGTTGGAACCCGTGGTCGGGCCGGCATTCGGGTTCCCCGTGTTGAAGTCACCACTGATGGTTAGATAGGGCAGGTTGGCCGGTCCCTGGATGAGGAAGTTCGAGCCGAAACTGGCGAGGGTTTGGTTGCCTGGGCCGGTCACAGGAATGAGAATGCGTCCGCCTATGGCCCGCGTGAGCGTTAGCCAGGCCTGATTGGCCGTGCTGGCGCTGAAGGTGTGAACCTCGCTGATGTTGGCATTCGTCTGAACCGTTTTGGACTGATCTCCGGTCCAATTGACGTTGCCGCCTCCGCTGGGAGTTGACGCGGTAGTGATATGGAAGTAGGTTACTCCCACATGGTCCTTGCTGCCGAGGTTCTCGTCAAACTTGCCCAGATATTCGTCTGAGACTGTCGGAGTGACGTATACGCCGACCCAATTCCCGCCTCCGGTTGTAAGCAGGCCGTTGTTGGGCAACGGAACGGAAACGCCGATTGTGTTCTTTACGTTCAAGATATTTGCAGCGGTCGGGTCCAGGTAAGCGTAATCGAAGCCAGGGTTAGCGGGGTTTGGGATTGCGGTGGTGTACATGCAATTCAAAGTGGCAACCTGGCAATTGGGGCTACTGTTTGTTCCCTTTACCTGATTCGCGGGGACGTCCCAGACGGCCGCGGACACGCCGGCCGGTTTCGGGTTGTAAACCTTGAGCGATGTGTCCGCGGTAAAGTCGCCCAGACGCTCGTTAGCCGAGGGCACGATAGCACCAGTCACCGCCGCTCCGGCGACCTGGCGCAGACCGGCATAGCTGAAGAAGAAGAAGGCCTTGTCGTGCTTGATGGGGCCGCCGACGGTTCCGCCAAATTGGTTGCGGTGGTAAGGCGCCTTGCCCGCAGCAAGGTTCGGCGCACCCCACTGCCAGGCATTGAAGTCGGTGTTGCGGTTGAACTCAAACAACGAGCCATGGAACTTATTTGTTCCCGACTTTGTGATCACCGAGACCACAGCGGCGGAGAATTGGCCGTATTGCGCCGAGAATGCGCTGGTCTCTACGCGGAACTCTTCGATTGCGTCGGGGTTGGGCGCCGGGTTGCCGTAGTTGCGCATACCGGTAATGTTGTTGCCGCCATCCAGATAAAAGCCGACGGTTCCGTTGCCGGCGTCGAGCCCGCCGTTGATCTGGACATCAGTGGACGCAATTCCAACGGTCATATTGGGCGAGCCGGTGGGGTTCGCGGTGGAGCCTTGGTTATTGGCCATCACGCCCGGCGTGATGGAAATTTCGGTGTATATATTGCGATTGACCAGGGGGAGCGCGATGATCTCGTCCGCCTCAATTGTCCTGCCTATTACCGCGTCAGACGTATTGATCAGCGGGGGAGCCTCAGTGACCGTGACGGTCTGGGTCTGCGCGCCCACGGACAGCGTGATATCAACCGTCAGCTCCTGGTCCACGTCGAGGGCGACATTCTGTTGCAAAAAGCGTTCAAAGCTGGGAGCCGTCGCCTCGACGGTGTACCTGCCTACGGGAAGATAATCGATGCGGTACTCCCCATAGCCGTTTGCCGGCGCCGAACGGGAGAACCCGGTATCGACGTTTGTTGCCTTCACGGTGGCCGAGTTGACCACCGCGCCCTGTGGATCCTTCACGGTGCCCACGATGGTTCCGGTGATCTGCTGTCCAAACGCGGCGAAGCTGCCCGTGAGGATAAAGACGAGCGCCACAACCACTCGCGCGCTCGCGCTTCCTGCCAGACTGCGTATGTTCATACTGCCTCCAAAATCATTCGGTCTCGGTTTGCCTAGCGAGTTTGCTTGCGTAACAGGCCCGGCGGCCGCACATGCTCGGGCCGAAGACAATGAATCCACCTCGAATTTAGGACGAAGCCAGTAGGCCCTCACTCTTCGATTCATCCTTCATTTATTGAGCAAGTCCAGGCAGCTCTTTGCGCCTGCCAGATGTTGTGACGTCGGTTTTTTACTGCGTGAATTGCAAAACCCCACTCGTTTCCGAACGCGCACGCGAATCCCGAACGCCAGACAACCTCCTCGAATCACGCGAACCCGCGCAATTCAGGTCATCTCGAGCAGGGGGCTATCAATCGCTGGGGATTCTCGCGCCTCAACCTGGGACGCAAAAGGCTGTTACCGTATGTTACGTACCATTCATGCGATGAGCCGGCTCGTGATCGACTGAAAATAGATGAGTTATAGCTGCTTTCGAAAACAGCGCGACCGCAGTGTCAGGCCTGCGATTCCATGATGCTCGCTCGTGACAAGCGTTGCAACGCGGGTGTATTCTTCACGAAAAATGGGCCTTTTGTGGAGTTCCAAAGGCCGAGGAAGACGTTAGACCGTGTCCCCATGGTTTCCAACTTCGGAGGAGGAGCGCGAGCTGGTTCGCAAAGAACTGGACGCGATCGTTTCCAGCAACCATTTTCGCGGCAGCAAACGCTACCCGGCGATGCTCAGGTACGTGGTCAGTGCGGCGATCGACGGGCGCGCCTCCGACCTGAAAGAACGCACACTGGGAGTGGAAGTTTTTGGCCGCGATCCCGATTACGACACTAATGCCGATCCCGTCGTTCGCATCAGCGCCGGTGAGGTGCGCAAGCGGATCGCGCAGTTCTATCACGAGCACGGACATGGCGCGAAGCTGGAGATCGAATTGCCGGTCGGCTCCTATGCGCCGGAGTTCCTGCTACGAGAGCCGGAAGTGCATGAAGCGCAAACGGGTCATAACCAATCCGGCCATGACATTGAGAAGCCCGTCTCCACTGAAGACCAGCCACATAAAGGCTCGCGCCGATACCTTATTGCTGCCCTGGCCGCAATCGCCATTCTCGCGGTAGCGGGTGCATTTGGCGCCTACACTTACCGTAAAGCGACTTTGGCCCGAAGCACTGACATCGACAAACTTTGGGGGCCGATCACCAAATCGTCTGACCCGGTTCTCGTCGTCGTGGGAACGGGCCACAACGCCAATCAGATGTCGCCGGAATTGGCTGAGACCACATTTTTCGATCGCATGACAGGCCCCTATCACCATGTCTCCGTGGCTACCGCGACCACTCTGGCGGATGTTGCAGGCGTGCTGCGCCAGCATGGCACTGCATTCGAGATCAAGGAAGACAACGAAACCAGCCTGACAGACATGCACTCGCGCACCATCATTTTGATCGGAGCTACCAACAATGCGTGGACGATGCGCCTGGTGAGCCCTCTCAGATTTCGTTTTCTGCCCGGTCCAAAAGCCGAGGTTCAGGATGCGAACAACCTCCAGAACACCGATTGGAGCGTTGACTTCCTCAAGCCGTACGCTTCTATCTCCACCGACTACGCCATCGTGGCGCGCTATCGCGATCCAACCACTGAGGGGCCCGTCGTGGTCATGGCTGGCCTTGGGCCCTTCGGCACTGAAGCCGCGGGCGCCTTTGTCGCCACTCCTCAGGATCTGGAGCAGCTTGCCAGGCAACTGCCCTCGGGCTGGGAGAACAAAAATATTGAGATGGTCCTGAAGACGCAAGTGATCGACGGCAAAGCCGGACCACCTGTCCTAGTCGCCGCGACCGAATGGTGATGCGCATCGGCGGGTTCAGCGGTCTGTGCTCTACAACTTCAATGAACGCCAAGGGAATCGGCAGAGGGCGTTCGTAGCCCAGTCAGCTGCGGCTGCTTCAATCTGCCGCTCCGGATCTCGGGGTTCCGGGTGTGCGGTCATTCGCAGATGGATTTGCCCGCGTTGGGACAAGTATTTCATTACTGACCTCGCAAAGCCGCAGTTGCGATCGGCGATGGACGCCTGGCTTGCAGATCTATGCGAATCCGGGAAGCTAGCGCCGAAGACTGTGCGCGGCGTCGGTTCGCTCATGCGGTTGATCTTCAGGCGCGCCGTAAAGTGGGGCTACCTTCAGAACAACCCAATGGATTATGTGGATCTGCCCGAGGACTAGACTCGCCGCCGCGAGAGGCCGCGCACACAGTCTGCCAGCCAGATTATTGGAATGTTCCAGTTTCAATAATCATGAGTCCGTGCCGCAAGGCTGGAAGCGCCTCCGGAGATTCGCCCTGATCTGATGGTGGTCACTGCGACGGCTGTGCCAAGGGAAGATGCCACCCGCGCAGTATCGCCATCAGACGGATTCCCAAGCAAAGTGCCGAGCCGACGATCGAGAGAATGATGGTCATAGGTTCCGGCCGTACCGCTGATGGATGGTGGAGATAATCAGCGCGAATTGCCATCGCCGGCCACATTATTCTCGTGACGCTGCCGCCTTCAATCAGGCGTTGGCACTGGCCGTGGGACGACTCGAAAGCGAAGACTAGGTTGTGCCGATAGCCCTGCTTTCAGGCAGTCGAGTGGAGTGCGGGCTATTCTGCTTTGCGGACTTAGGGTGTTGGACCGATCGTGGGAGCCGTACAATTTGAGGGAATCGGTGCCGAAAAAGGAGATTCCGAATGAAAACACCTTCAATAACAAGACGCGATTTTGTGCGTCTGGGTACAGGCGCGGCGGTGGTGGGAGCGGCGGTGAAATCGACGCTGCTGGAGCCGGCGGTGTTGGCGGCGCAGACAGCAACGGACGGGCGGAAGATTCGCTTTGCGTCGATCGGGACCGGGATTCGCGGATGCGACCTGCTGCGCTCCGCGCGCAAGGTGCCCACTTGCGAACTGGTGGCCACGGCCGACCTCTATGAAATGCACCGGAAAGCCGGACTTGAGGCATACGGCGCAGACGTGCCGACCACCGGCGACTACCGCCCACTCCTCGATCGCAAAGATGTTGACGCCGTGATCGTCGCGGTCTCAGATCATCTGCACAGGGCCATCGTTGTGGACTGCCTCGCGGCTGGCAAGGATGTCTATTGCGAGAAACCGATGTCGCACAACGTGGCCGACGGGTTTGCCATGGTAGAAGCAGTGAAGGCAAACAAGCGCATCTTTCAAGCGGGCAGTCAGCGCGTAAGCAACATCGTCTACAGGAAAGCGCAGGAGATTTACGCGTCGGGCCGGCTGGGCCAGGTCACCTACATCGAAGGTCATTCCGACCGCAACTCGCCCTCAGGCGCATGGGTCTATCCCATTCCGCCTGACGCGAGCGAGCGGAACATCGATTGGAAGGCTTTCCTGCGAGATGCTCCGGAGCGTCCATTCGACGCGGTGCAGTTCTTCCGCTGGCGGTGTTTCGCTGATTACGGCGAGGGCATGGCCGGTGATCTTTTTGTGCATTTGCTGTCGGGAATCCAGTGCGTAAGCGGGATCAACGCAGCGCCAAAGCACGCGCAGTCACTCGGCAGCCTCACATATTTCAAGGATGGGCGCGACTTCCCTGATCTGCTGGCGACGCTCTACGAATACGACGGCATGACCGTGAACCTGCACTGCAACCAGAACAACGCGCAGGGCGAGCCGATCATCTTCTACGGCAAGGAAGCCACCATGACCATCAGTGGCAACACGCTCACCGTCGCGCCGCAGGATACACGTCCGCAACCGGAGGGCTATTCGTTGAACGGATGGACCGCTGCGGCGAAGAAACAGTATCTGGACGAGTGGAATGACGCGCATCCAGCGCCGCCGCCCGCTCTCGCTGAGGTCGAAATGTATTCGGCGACGCCGGGCTATGACGACACCGCTGACCATCTCGCAAACTTCTTCAGCGCCGTGGACACGCGCGAACCGGTGGTGGAAAACGAAATCTTCGGGAACCATGCAGCCATCGCCTGCCACATGGCCAATTACTCTTACTTCCATCGCAGCGCGGCAACCTGGGACTCTGACACCAAAACCATCACGGGCTGAGCCTCGATTCTCACGGGGAGACTGCACATGAGCACGACGTCACGCAGAAGTTTCCTGAAAGCAACTGGAGCGGTTGCGGCATGTGCCGCCGCCTCGCGCCTCGAGGCTGAGCGGCTGCGGCTGCCCATCGGCCTTCAACTCTATAGCGTGCGCGACCAACTGCCCAAGGATTTTGCCGGCACGTTGGCACAGGTGCGCTCTGCAGGGTACACGGTGGTTGAAGCAGCGGGCTACTACGATCGCTCGGCCGCGGATTTTCGCCATGCCATGGATGCGGCCGGCCTGCGCTGCGTCAGCACCCACCATCCACTCAACGTGCTTGAGACGCAACTCGACCAGTGGCTTGACTACGGCCACACCTTAGGGCTCGAGTACATTGTCTGCTCGTCGTCAGGAGGCATGCATCGCGATCCAGCGGCGAAAGGGCCGCCAACGCTCGACGATTGGCGCTGGATTGCGGGCGAGCTTAACCGGATCGGCGAAAAAGTGAAGACAGCGGGAATGACTCTTGGCGTGCACAACCATGTGCCTGAGTTTGCCGTGATCGATGGCGTGCTGGTGTACGGCGAACTGCTGCGGCTTACCGATCCCAAGCTGGTCGCCTTCGAAATGGACTGCGGCTGGGTCTACGCGTCAGGGCACAACCCAGTCGACTTCCTGAGCAAGACTCCGGAGCGCTTCCCGTTGATGCATGTGAAGGATATGATCCCGGGCGCCAACGGACACTTTCACTCCACTGAAATGGGGCGCGGCCAGATTGACTACGCGCCTATCCTGCGGGCTGCCACCGGGCTCAAGCAGTACTTCATCGAGCAGGAAGAGTTTGACATCGATCCCATGCAGGCGCTGCGCATCGACGCCGAGTATCTCCGCAATCTTCGAGTGTAAACTGTTCCGCTTCCCATCTCTCATGGAGGATTCGGTCGAGCAAAGGACGTTGGAGATTGGGCCTTCGAGCCGTCCGTCTCCCGCGAGGTGCAGAATCAGGGTTCCAGACGAGTACCCTTATGGTTTCCTCGACTTCAGCTTGATTATCTCTCCATCCACAGCGAACCTTCCGTACCCGTGATGGTGGATGGTCTTCGGATGCTTCTGCGCCGGATCAGTCCAGGCTTTGAGTACTTCGAGGATGAAGAGGTTGAACTCGTTGACGAGCCGGGTATCGACCACCTTGCACTCAAAGTTAGCGAAGCACTCAGCCACCAGAGGCGGCGCCACGCGCTCGCCTGGCGCCGGCGTCAGGCGGAACCTCTTGAATTTATCCACATCTCGGCCCGAGCAGTTGCCGACTCCCACGACTTTCGGAGCCAGTTTCAGCGCTGGGATTGCAATCACACACTCCTTCGTTGCCCGAAGTGCGGCAAAACTGTAATTCGCATTGCTGACGACACATGCAATCAACGGCGGCTCAAACTCGACCATCATGTGCCAGGACAACGTCATGATGTTGGCCCTGCCCTTGCGGGCGGTGGTCAGCAGGACCACTGGACCCGGTTCGAGCAACTGGTAGACCTTCGACAGAGCCAAGTCTTTCATGTCTGTGGGTGCTCCTCAACCCGGTTCACCGAGAGGATCAAGCGCCTTCCATTGTAGGCGCACCCGATTGGTGGGAAGCCAAGTCGTCAAGGATGCCGCGACCGCTGGCGGTGGCTCCTGCGGCATTCTGGCGCGTCTTTTGGCTCTGAAAGGGGGCCTGAACCCGGCACCTCTGAGTCATGGATGAAATCCCCGGCGTACCACCAGGTGCGCATTACGAAAGGCAGAAAGGCAAGTTGACCCCCAACTCGTCCTCAACCCAGCGTTGGACATTCACAGAGCCGCCGGCAGGCAACGAGAGGGCCGGGAAAGAGTCGGCGACAACCCGGGAGCTACCCCATTTCCGGACCCTGGGGCGTTTACCAGGACTCATTTCAGCCAACTCGTTTAGCTGGCTTCAGCTTCAGGGCCGCCGCGCCGGCACTCTAGTCGCAAATAGGAGACTCGCAGGTTCTCACCAAACACATGATTCAAGGGAGCTGATAGGTTGTTTACAAGCAGTTACGCTTCTCGGACTTCACCGACGTGAACTAAATCACAGTCGTCTAAGTCCGATGCTGGGAATGCTAACAATAGACTCTCGGGACTTGGACTTGTACACCATGAATTGGGGTAGAAGAGGTGCGTTGCTGCGTCGGCAAGGGTCCTGCGATCTCGTGAGCGGGTAGGGCGGGCTTTTGACTCCGTTCGGCGCGCTAGTTCGCCGCGACGAACGCCGGCGGGGGCGGAAGCCCAGTCACTTTTTGGGGCGGTTTGCGGCACGAGTAAACTCGTGCCCTGATACAAAGCTCCGGGCCTGAAGGCCGAATGATTTTTTCGCGGGGATTCAGGAGCTTAAAGGCTCCTGCTCCCTCCGACGTGGAAAAAAGAGCAAAAGCAGGTCCCTCGGCTCCCCCCAGCGGCCTCAGCCGCTGACCCCACGATCGCGCTGCGATCACGAGGCTCCGAGCACGCTCCGCTCAGGATGACAGCCAGTTCTTAAGCGTTGGTTCGTGCCATCCGACCCTTCGCCAGGAAAAAGGCGAAGGATGGGGCACTCATTCTTTTTTCGAAAGCTCCCCAAGGCGACTAGAGAGGCTGGGCGGGAGATTGTTCCTGGGGGCTGAGGAGCTGGGCCGAAAGCGTGCGGCTGACGGCGATTGCGACGACGGCGATTGCGAGGACCAGAAAGAGCGCGTGGCTGGCGAGGGCGATCGACTTGGGGCAGGGAACAACCGGGCCCTGCATGAAGGCGTGCGCACCATATAGGAGTGCTCCGCCGGCGCCGACGCTGAGGGTGTGCAGCGGCGTCCATGCGCTGCGATGAGAGAACAGCCACAACCCAATGAGAAAAACCAGATCGACGCCGAGGATGAGGACGACAGCGCCCCAGTTCCACAGAATCGGCGAGAGCATGACGGCTGCGCCAAGAAGGAATGCGGCGACGCCGGTGATCAAAGCAGGGGGTGCGGGCAAAGGCTCGCGGGTGACAGCGGACGCCGGGAGCGTGGCGGACTTGTCACGAGAAGCGCGCGGGATGAGGAAGGCAGCGGCGGCGAAAACGACGACGAGCAGAGCGGACACGATGAACTGCGCGGTCGAGGCGCGGAACGGGTCGTGACGGAGCGAGTAAGCGGTGTTGTAGTAGATGCCGATGGCGAAGAGGACGGCGGCGACTGAGACGCCAACATTGCCCAGCCAAGGCGCGCGGGCGCGCGAAGGAAAGAGGCCTTCAGCCAGCGCGATGGAGACACCGATGCTCCAGAAGGGGTGGACGTTGAGCATGAAGAGGGTCCACCAGGCGCCGATGCCGAGAGCGGGAATCCAGCCGTGGGAGAGGAGGTGCGCGTGCAGGCTGAAGATGTCGGGATTGAAGAGCGATTGGGTAGTGAAGGCCTCCTCGATGATTGCGTAGGCGACGCCGAGGAGAAGGATGGTGGGCCAGCCGCGGTGGGAACGGCGTGCGAGCTCGCGGATGAGGAGCGCGCCGCCGCCGTACAAGGGCGCGAGGACGATGTACGGCCAGAAAAACGTAACAGGAAAATCGCCGAGGAGATATTCGGCGACGAAGGGCGCGAGGAAGAAGAGCGTGAGGGCGGCGAGGATGGAACGTTGCGGATAGGACATAGGCGCCTCAGTTTGAGGGACGAGATTTGAGGGATGAGAAAAGTGTACGCCGGAGGGGCGGCTGGCAACTGCTTCTCATCGCTCCGGAAACCATAGTCGGGCCTGACGCAGGGTCAGGGTCAAGCGGTGTTTTTTGCGCGCGATTTCAGCGACGTGAGGCCTTGCTGCCGCCGAACGCAAAACGGCCACCCCGAAGAGTGGCCATTCTACTGACAACCGATCACTGACAACTGACCACTGTTTCTAGCGTTCGCCTTTGCGCCAGTTGACCAAGTCTCCGAGAGTCGTGGTGGAGCTGGAGACGGGGTGCTTGTGCGGCTGCTCATTCCTGGAGTCTTGCCTGGGGCTGGAGCTTTCGCGGACAGAGCGATCTGCTTCGTGACTGCCGGTGGTGCGCAGGCTGAGGCCGACCTTCTTCTCCTCGACGTTAATTTTGATGATCTTGAAGTCGTGCTCCAGGCCCTGCTCGAGTGGGGAGTGGCCGTCGACAGGATCGCCGGCTTCGGAGATGTGGCAGAGACCCTCAACGCCCTCGGCAATTTCGACAAAGGCGCCGAATTGCGCGGTGCGCAGAATCTTGCCGTGAACGACGTCGCCGACGCGGTGCGTGGCGAAGAAGCTCTCCCAGACATCGGGCTGCAACTGCTTGATGCCCAGCGAGAGGCGGCGGTTCTGCGGCTCGACGCCGAGAACAACTGCCTTGACCTTCTCGCCCTTCTTGACGATTTCAGAGGGGTGCTTGACGCGCTTGGTCCAGCTCAGGTTGGAGACGTGGACGAGGCCGTCGATGCCATCCTCGATTTCGATGAAGGCGCCGAAGTCAGTGAGATTGCGGACGCGGCCCTCGACGATTGCGCCGACGGGGTACTTGTCGCTGAGGCTTTCCCAGGGGTTCTCGAGGAGCTGCTTCATGCCGAGGGAGATGCGGCGGTCGGCGGGATTGACGCTGAGAACAACGGTGTCGACCTCGTCGCCGGGCTTGACGAGCTTGGAGGGATGCTTGAGGCGTTTGGACCAGGTCATCTCAGAGAGGTGAACCAGGCCTTCGATGCCTTGCTCGAGCTCAACAAACGCGCCGTAGTCGGTGACCGAAAGGACGCGGCCGTGAACCTTGGCGCCGACGGGATAACGCTCGGTGGCGTCGAGCCAGGGGTCGGGCGTCAACTGCTTGAAGCCGAGCGAGACGCGCTGCTTATCCTTGTCGAATTTGAGCACCTTGACCTGAATTTCGTCGCCGACGTTGACCAGGTCGCGGGGATGGGTGAGGCGTCCCCAGCTCATGTCGGTGATGTGGAGAAGGCCGTCGATGCCGCCGAGGTCGACGAACGCGCCGTAGTCGGTGAGGTTCTTGACGGTGCCGGTGAGGATCGCGCCCTCTTCGAGGTGCTCCATGGTGGCCGAGCGCTTGGAGCTCTGCTCTTCCTCTAGGATTTCCTTGCGGCTGACCACGACGTTGCCGCGCTTTTTATTGAGCTTGATGACGCGGACTTCGATCTGCTGGCCGAGGTAGGTGTCGAGATTGCGCACAGGGCGAATCTCAAGCTGCGAGCCGGGCAGGAAAGCTTTCATGCCGATGTCGACGGTGAGCCCGCCCTTGACGCGGCTGACGACTGTGCCGGTTATGGGCGTCTTGTCGTTGGCTGCTTTCTCGATGGTGTCCCAGACGCGGAGGCGCTGGGCGCGCTCGTAGCTGACGAGGTAGCCGCCTTCCGCCTCTTCGCGCTCGATGACGACGTCAATGATGTCGCCGGGCTGGAACTTGACGGTGCCGGTGTGGTCGACAACCTGCTCGAGAGGCACGAGGCCTTCGGACTTGAGGCCGACATCGACGACCAAATACTTTTCTGTCTGCTTTTCGACCTTGCCTGAGACGATCTTGTCTCCATAAGCCTCGACGGCGGCGGCTTCAGCGGCCTGCTCGCGCTCAAAGGCGGCCAGGGCCTGGGAGAAATCGTCGGCCGGCTCGGTGGTCGTAGCAGCACGAGGCGCAACTGCAGGGGTAGCGGACTCGGCGGAGTGAGACGGTGCAGACAACGCTGCCGGCGGCGCAACGGTTGCGGCGGGCGGCTCGGGCGCGTGAGCGGGCTCAGCGGCATGAGTTGCAACGGCTGGAGCCGGCGCTAATGGCGCAGGCGTTTCGACAACTGGCGCTGGAGTCACGGCGACTGGCGCAGGCGTTTCGACGACTGGCGCTGGAGTCACGGCGACTGGCGCAGGCGTTTCGGCAACTGGCGCAGGCGTTTCGACGACTGGCGCAGGCGTTTCGACGACTGGCGCGGGAGTCTTGACGACCGGTTCAGGCGTTTCGACAACTGCTGCGGGCGCGGCCGGAGTTTCCGTGGGGGTTGGGAGTTCGAGTGTTGCGGCCTGAGCGACAGGCTCGGTTAGGGCATCGGCGTCCAGTGGGGATGCACTGACAACTGCTGAGTTGTCAATATTCGACGTGGAAAGGTTGGACGTGGATTCGGGCGACGGCTGGTCAATGCTCGGTAGAGGTTCCAGCTCCGTCGCAGGGTCAAGCGTTGGGGTTTCCAATTCGGTGTTCAGGGTTATGCTCTCGGTTTCGGGATTGAGGACGTTTGCCATTACAGGCTGCTCCGGGACTGTGCTCCGGCGATGGATTGCTCCAACCGCTGGGTGGCTCCCACGCCGACCGCCGCGGCGGTCGTTCCGGTCGCCTTCGGTCCCTTGACTTGCCCTCGCGCCGCGTGACGCGCCGGTTCTGTCTTCCACAGGAAAGGCCGTCCCCAAGGTGTTGCACTGGGGTAAAACACGGCGGGTTTCCTTGGGAAACGCCGGCAGGCAACGGCATGCTGGGAGGGCGGCCGCAACTCACTGCTGGAATCCGCGCAGGAAGCTACGCCTTTGAGTGTAGCAACCTCTGCAATCGAGCGTCAATCGAGTTGGTCAAAGTAAAAGACTTAGGCAAATGAGTTAGGGGCAAACGGGTTCGGGGCGGTGCGGGGGAGTGCAGGGCGCGGTCAACACGCGGGACCTTGAGCGGCGGAATCTGGGCAGGCGCGCGCGGTGGATTGGCGGCCGCGAAATCCATCATGCGGGTCACCTAAAAAACGGGGCGCAAGAACCCTTCTATACTGGATCGAACTGAGTGAATCGGATTGCGATGGATCACCTTTGGACTCCCTGGCGCTTTGTTTACGTCACCTCGACGGAGAGCGCGGTGCGGCGCGGCGTGCCTGCGGCGCTGGATGCGTGGCCCGGTGACCTGGGCTGCGTGTTCTGCAACCTGATGGCGGCGATCGACTACGCCATTGCGAACGGAATGGATCGCGAGAAGGCCGAGGCCGCCGGCGGGCTGGTTCTGCGCGCGAAGAGCTGTTTCATTTGCCTGAATGCATTTCCGTACACGTCAGGGCATGTGCTGGTGATGCCCTTCGCGCACCTGGACCGGCTGGCGGCGCTGACCACCGAGACCGCGCACGAGCTGATGGACCTGACGCAACGGACTGAGCGCGTGCTGGACCGGCTCTACACGCCGCACGGCTTCAATTTTGGAATGAATATCGGCCAGGCCGCGGGTGCGGGGGTGGCGGGACATTTGCATCTGCATGCCATGCCACGCTGGATTGGAGACACGAGCTTCACGACCACCGTGAGCGAGACACGCATTCTTCCTGAAGATCTGGAGACCACCTGGAAGCGGATGCGGGAGGCGTTTGCGGAAGTGCAGGGACCAAGGGACCAAGGAACCTAGGGAACAGGGAAAAGGGAAAAGAAGAGCAGGGATGTGGGGATCCTTCGACTTCGCTCAGGACAGGCTCCGGGGCTGACGGACGCGGGGAAACGCGGCATTTGCCGAATCAGCAAAATGAGCCAATACCTTTTTGCGTACGGGACGCTGCAGCCGGGTCTCGCGCCGACGAAGATTGCGCGCGTGGCGGCGAAGCTGCGGCTCGTGGGCGAGGGATTTGTGCGCGGCGTGCTCTACGATCTGGGCGGCTACCCCGGCGCTGTGGCTGATCCAGGTGCGAAGGGCAGGATTATGGGGACGGTGATGGAGCTGCCGGAGGATGAAGGCGTGCTTGCGCGGCTCGACGCCTATGAGGGGTTCGATCCGGAGACGCCGGAGACGAGCGAGTATATTCGCGAGCGGCAGGCGGTGGAGTTGAAGACTGGCGGGATGGTGGAATGCTGGTTTTACCGGTACAACCGGAGGCCGCGGGAGACGGACCGAGTCGAGAGCGGAACGTGGGGGATAAAGCAGCTTCTAGCTTCTAGCCGCTAGCTTTATCTGAGTCAGGTTTGAGCTCGTGGTACTCCACCCGTGGCGCGATGAGACGACGCCAGGGATTGGGCAAATCCGTCGATGCAACTGCTCTGAGCTCACAGGCCCAGCTCCCCCGCGCGCTTTTTCATCGCCTCAATGCAAAATGCGATGTGGGCGTCGAGGTCGACGCCGAGTTCGGCCGCGCCCTGCACGATGTCCTCGCGGTGAACGCCGCGGGCGAAGGCCTTGTCTTTCATCTTTTTCTTCACGCTCGAAACCTCAACGTCGGCGATGGATTTGCTGGGCTTGACCAGAGCACAGGCGGTAAGGAAGCCCGCCAGCTCGTCGCAGGCGAAGAGGGCTTTGGCGAGGTGCGAAGAGCGCGGCACGCCGGAGTATTGGGCGTGGCCAAGAATTGCGGTGCGGAGTTCCTCGGGCCAGCCAAGCCGCTCCAGTTCGCGGACGCCGACGAAAGGGTGCTCTTCGGCCGTGGGATGGCGCTCGTAGTCGAAGTCGTGGAGCAGGGCGGTGGCTGAGTAGAGCTGGATGAGTGCGGCGCGCGTATCGCCCTCGAGCGCGAGGCGGGCGGCTTCCTGCTCGCCATAGGCCACAACGCAGGCTTCCACGGCCAACGCGTGCTTGCGCAGATTTTCGCTCTGGGTCCACTCGGTAAGCAGTTGCCAGGCCTGCTCTCGGCCAAAGGTCGAATTCGCGGCCATTCAGGCCTCCTGTTAATTACTGTGGTTCGCGTTTTGTCTGGTTTTGAGGGGTCTCGTGGGGCTTTTTTCGGTTTGACCCTGAATTTCTACTTGACAATTATGGTTCATTCGTTGAAAGTAGCACCAATCACAGTGCAGCGATGCACTTGGAGTTCCACGCTCTGGCACTCCGCGCATCCCGAAATGGCAACTTCTATCGTTAGCGTGGAGACACGCGAAGTGGTGCGGTGTGAATACTGCAGACTGATGCAGTATAGGACCACCAACTCCCTATGCCGAAAATGCCACAGGCCCCTGGATATCGAGGAGCCCGTGTATCTGGCCCCACGGCTGGTGATCAGCCAGCCTGTGCCGGTTAGTGGTGGCGCCGGCATGCAGGTGGCCACGCAGGTGCGCGAGATGCGCCGGGCGCACCACCTGAGCCAGCGGCAACTGGCGGGACGGATGCAGGTGCCGCGGACCTACATCTCGAAAATCGAGAACGGCAAGGCGATTCCCACGTTGGGCTCGCTGGAGCGGCTGGCCACGGCCCTTGGCGTGGAAATGCGTCAACTGGTTCGCGATGAGCGCAGCCGCCGCGACGAAGAAGTGGAATCAATCCTCAGCGACCCATTCCTGGCCGAAGTGGCCGAACTGTTGCCGCATCTGGACTCGCTGCACCGGACACTATTCTTCGGCGCCGTGAGGGACGCAGCGACAGGCCGGCGCCGCACCGCGTAGAGCCGGCGGCGGGGGCGCTTATCGCGCAAGGGAGTTTCGCGCGCGCGCTTCCGCCGCCGGGCGGGAACGGGCACGCTCATCGGTGAACTTCACCTGGAGTGCCATTTTGGCAAGGCCCTGGACTGTTGCGATCAGCGGGCCCGGCGCCACCGTGGCGCCGCATTGCAGAATTCACCAAAATGCTTTACGGTCGATGGTGTGACTCCTCGGATTCGGCCGAAGGCGTGTCGCGTGCCGGCCGTAGGTTCGTTCACGGATTGAGCGGCCTCTATCCTGCACCGTGCGTGAACTCCGTTGGCGCCACTTCGGGTTGCTGTCCGGGCCTCCGCGTGGAAAGCACAAATGCGATCGACAGTCGATTCCTTGTCTTCATCACTCCCATTGCGCATCGATGAGCTGAGCCCAGAGGAGCGCGCCGTCTATGCGACGCTGAAGCCAGAGCGCCTGCCGCGGCATGTAGCCATCATCATGGATGGAAATGGGCGTTGGGCCGGTCGCCGGTCGCTGAAGCGGTTTGTCGGCCATCAGCAGGGCGCCAAAATGGTGCAGTTTGTCATGGAAACCGCCGCCCGCATCGGCCTGCCCTGGCTGACGCTCTACGCGTTTTCTCTCGAAAACAATCTTCGCCGTCCTCGCGCCGAAGTCAGCTTCCTGATGCGCCTGCTGAAGACCTACCTCGACAACAATCTCGAGCGCATGACCCAGAACAACATCCGCTTCCGCACCATCGGCCACACCCACGAACTGCCGCCCGAGGTGCAGGAGAAGCTGCTCCACGTCGAGCAGGAAACGGCGCGGAACGCCGGCACCACGCTCACGCTGGCCCTCAACTACAGCTCGCGCTCCGAGCTGGTCGACGCCTTCCGCGCTCTGGCGGCGGAGTTGAAACACAAGCACAAAAGCCCTGACGACGTGACGGAAGAGGACATTCACCGGCATCTCTACACGGCTCACATGCCCGATCCCGATCTACTCATCCGCACCTCCGGCGAACAGCGCATCTCGAACTTCCTCTTGTGGCAGATCGCCTACACCGAGATCTTCGTCACGGAGCGGTACTGGCCGGACTTCAGTGGGATCCATCTGCTTGAGGCCATCGCCGACTACCAGCGCCGGGAGCGCCGCTACGGCGCGATCGGCGAGGACGGCGGCGAAGTGGAAGAGGATCCGGACCGCATCAGGATTGCGGTGAGCTGAGGGGCTGTGGCTTTTCTATTCGGAATTCAGAGAATTGGTGAATTGAAATCGGCGATGAACTGGATACCCGGTACATCCAGTTTGAACAATTGCGTGTCACCAGTGAGATAGAGATCAATTCCGGCCGAGGCTGCGCAAGCCAAGTGAATTGCGTCGGCTATCTTGAGCTTCTCCTTTCCGCGCAAGAGACTGAACGGCCGCACCGCGCGCGCGTCAAATGGCAAAAATCGAAAGCCCATTTCATCCAGAGTTTCCCGCACAGCCGCTGCCTTGATCGGCTGGTCGAATCGTTCCGTTCCTGCCATCAGTTCGCCCACCGCCAAACAGCTGGCAAAGAGAGAATCGCCTCGCCTGCGAGACCGTGCCAAAAGAGCATCGGCTCTTGGCCGAAAGACGGGATCGCCTTCGAGCAGATAGATGAGGAGCATGGTGTCCCAGCAGACCCGGCTCATGCTTCATCCTCGTCTTCCGACCGGACCCAGCGCAGGAACGCCTCTCCGCCCCCAACAGCAGCGAACTCGTCCTTCATCAAACCGAATAGCTTTCCCGTCATGCGGTGCGCCCATTCTTCCGGGGTCTCGCCGCCCGTAGCCTCAGGCTTATCTTGGATTGGAGGCGCCGCTGACCCGGGCTGCGCTTGGGGATTTGCAAAACGATACCTAACGACGACTGTCGAGCTCTGTTTCTTGGGCGGCCCTTCGACTGCTTCGATCTCGATCCCATGAGCACGCAGGAATTTCTCGGCTTGGATTGCCGAACAGATCTGAGGCCAATTCCTAGCTGGGAAACCCAAAGGCTCTAAATGCTGCATAAGGTCCCGAACCGCGACGGAGAATCTCAACTTACCCGCGCGGATAGCTGGCTGAACGTATTTGTCTGTCGCCACAGAACGCACTTGATCGCTCAAGCCATAATTCATTCGAACCCCTCTCTTCTGCTCCTGGCTAGAAGTGCCTTATTTGGAGCTTAAAAAACAATACCAATAGATAGCCAAAATGTCAATAGAGATAGACATTTTGTCTATTTCCTTTCCGCATTCTCTGGCCGTATGCCTTAGGCCTTTGTTTGGGGGCCGGCGGTGTATTCTCAACGCTGAATGAAACGCATTCTTACCGCTGCAGTTCTGATTCCAATTGTCCTCGTTCTGGTGTTTCTTGGGCCCCGCTGGCAGTGGTTGTTTACGCTGGCGGTGGCAGCGGTGGCGGCGCTTGCAGGTTGGGAGTACATGGACCTGAGCCGGCGCTGCGGAGCGAACCCGCCGCGGATTGCGACCATGCTGGCTCTGCTGGCGCTGTTTGCCGTCGACTTTGAGTGGCCTGACCTGACCCCGGCCCTGTTTGGAATTCTTGGCCTGGGTCTGCTGGTCTACTGCACCTTCTTCAAGCCGGTTGAGGAAACGATTGCGGACGCTTCGGCATCCATCTTCTGCCTGCTGTACACGGGCCTTACGCTGATCGCCCTGCCGACGCTGCGCGAACAAGCCAATGGGCCCTCGCTGGTGGCGTTTTTGCTTTTCGTGGTATGGGCGGGAGACACGGCGGCTTATTACGCGGGCCGCGCGTGGGGCCGGCACAAGATGGCGCCGTCGCTCAGCCCGGGCAAGACCTGGGAGGGAGCCATTGCATCGGTCGCCGGAAGCGTGGTGATTGCCGCGGTGCTTGTGAGCCTGGCGACGGTGATGCAGGAACCTTCGAACTCGGCCATCGTTTCCTGGCTGGAGCGCGTTTTTCCCTCGGCTGTGCTGGCCTATCCCGACGAGATCTGGTATTGGGTGGGACTGGCCGCAGTGATCAATGTTGCTGGGCAGGTAGGCGATCTGGCTGAGTCGGCGCTGAAACGGTCGGCCGGGGTGAAGGATTCAGGCAGCCTGTTGCCGGGGCACGGAGGAGTTTTGGACAGGATCGATGCGTTGCTGCTCGCGGGTCCGGTGCTCTGGTACGCGCAGGTGATTCACCAGAGGTTTTAAAATAGCTGCTAGCTGCTAGCTTCTAGCCTCTAGCTCGTTCCTGGAATTGTGAACGGTCGGGCTTTATTCATGAGTTCTCGGGGCCGCCCGATTCCCCGATGGGCATGTGCGAGTCGCGACACAAGGCGATTGCACTGACTCGAAATGGCTAGAGGCTAAAAGCTAGAAGCTAGAGGCTGTTTTTTGAAGCGACTCGCCATTCTCGGATCGACCGGCTCCATCGGGCAGAGCACCCTTTCGATTGTTGAGCAGTTTCCTGAGCGCTACCAAGTGGCCGCGCTGGCGGCGGGGCGCAACGTGGACGAAGCCTTTGCACAGGCGGTGCGCTGGAGGCCGCGCGTGGTGTCGCTGGCTACGGCCGAGTTGGCAGGCGAACTGACCACGCGGCTGCGCCAGGCAGGCGTGACGGGAATCGAGGCGGTGCATGGGACCGCGGGCACAATCACCTGCGCGACGCTGGGCGAAGCCGATTTTGTGGTGTCGGCGATTGTGGGCGTGGCGGGCCTCGAGGCGACGCATGCGGCCATCCTGGCGGGAAAGCCGGTAGGGCTGGCCAACAAGGAGTGCATGGTGGCGGCCGGCGAGATCCTAACCGCGGCAGCACGCGAGCGCAAGGTGCCCATTCTGCCCATCGACAGCGAACACAACGCCGTGCACCAGTGCCTGCGCGTGGGCGCGCATAACGAGGTGAAGACGATCTGGCTAACGGCTTCAGGAGGGCCATTCCGCCAGCTCCCTCTGGACCAGTTCGCGAGCATCACGCCCGAGCAGGCGCTGAAGCACCCCACATGGGTGATGGGCAGGCGCATCACCATCGACTCGGCGACGATGCTGAACAAGGGGCTCGAGGTCATCGAGGCCTGCCGGCTGTTCGACGTGACGCCAGCCCAGGTGAGGGTGACCATCCATCCCCAATCCACCGTGCATTCGATGGTGGAATACGTGGACGGGTCCATCCTGGCACAGATTTCAGTGACCGATATGCGGCTGCCCATTCTGTATGCGCTGGCTTGGCCGGAGCGGCCCAAATCCACGCTGACCTTCGACCTGGCCGCGCTGCGGCGGCTGGATTTCGAGGAGCCGGACTTCGAGCGCTTCCCGTGCCTGCGGCTGGCCTTTGAAGCGGCCGAAAAGGGGGGAGCGCACTGTATTGCGCTGAATGCAGCCGACGAAGTGGCCGTTGGGGCTTTCCTCGAACGTCGTATTCCGTTTACGGGCATCCCGCGTACAATTAGAAAAGTACTCGCGGCAACCCCGGAGGCCCACCCGGCAACCATTGCGGAGGTGCTCGCCGCTGACCAGGAAGCGCGAGAACGAGCTCGGGCACTGCTCGCGTAATCTCAATAAGCGCATGCCGGCTGGCTGCGCTTAGCCGAAGGAAACACTCGCACAACGATGCATGATTTTCTGGTATCTGCCGCTGCATTTATCGTCCTTGTCGGCGCGATCATCGTGGTGCACGAGGGTGGACACTTCATTGTAGCCAAGCTCTGCAAGGTTCGCGTCGAGGCATTCTCCATTGGCTTCGGACCGCGCCTCTTCGGCTTCAAGATCGGTGAGACGGAGTACAAGGTCTGCCTGCTGCCGCTGGGTGGCTTTGTGAAGATGACCGGAGAAACCGAGTCCGGGCTCACCGGCAGTCCCTCCGACGGCCAGGAGCCGGTCGACGACCCGGGGGCATTCACGGCCCACCCGCGCTGGCAACGCATGTTGATCGGACTTGCCGGCCCAACCTTCAACATTTTGCTGACGCTGTCGTTGATGTGGTTTTATTTCGCCTTCATCAACGAAGTGCCGGCGGCGACCGTAAAGACTACAAACGTGGAGTGGGTTACTCCGGACTCGGCAGCTGCGACGGCTGGGCTCGAGGCCGGCGATGTGATCGTGAGCTTCGACAACATCAAGAATCCGGACTGGGAGATGGTGTATGACCACATCCGGTTGAATGCCAATCAGACGGTGCCCATGGCGGTAGAGCGTGGGGGAAATACCCTTCAGCTCAGCCTGCGCGTGCCGGCCAGCGCCAAGAGCGACGATTTTGATTTGACCGACGCGGGAATTTCACCGCAGTATCTCCCGGGGCCGATTGCGGTGGCGGAGGTGCAGCCGGGCATGCCCGCGGAGGAAGCTGGGCTGCGCGGAGGCGATGCGATAGAGGCCGTCGACGCCCAGGCGTTTCATTCCGTGAATACGCTTCTCGCGTACATGCAAGCAGGGAAGGGCAAGCCGCTGACCCTTACCGTGCTGCGCAACGGCGCCACGCTGCAGATTGTGGCCACGCCGACAAAGCTCGACACGAGATGGATGCTGGGCTTTTCGACGAATCAGATTCCCATTCGCGACGAGCCCTTGTCGCTGGTGTCGGCCGCCGGGAAGTCACTGGGCTTCTTCAAGAACAATTCGCTGCTTGTGGGCGAAGTGCTGAACCGGCTGTTCACGCATCGGCTTTCGGTAACGCAGATGATGGGGCCGGTGGGAATTGCCAAGGCTGCCGGCGATGCCGCCCAGATGGACGGCTGGTATCCGAAGTTCGGACTGGCCAGCGAAATCAGCCTGCAACTGGGGATCCTGAATCTGCTTCCCTTTCCGATTCTCGATGGAGGCATGATTCTGCTTCTGCTGATTGAGAGCGCGCTGCGCCAGGACATCAGCGTGACCATCAAGGAGCGAATCTACCAGGCGGCATTTGTGGTGCTGATGGCCTTCATCGCCTTCACCATCTTTAACGACGTGAGCAAACTGCAACTGTTTACGCACGTCAAGCCATAAAAGCAGGGATCAGGTTCCAGGGGTCAGGGGTCAGTTGCTGCGGCCGCGCGCGGATTGTCTCTGAGACCTGGCAAATGACACATGAAACCTGGAGCGAGAATGCCGGTTACAACCGAAGTGCGGGTGCGGTATGCCGAGACCGATCAGATGGGCATTGTCTACTATGCCAACTACCTGGTCTGGTTTGAGCTGGGCCGCGTAGAGCTGTTGCGCTCGCTGGGGCTTGCGTACAGCCGCCTGGAGACCGATCACGGATGCATTTTGCCGGTGATCGAAGCGCGGTGCCGCTATCGCGCGCCGGCGCGCTACGACGACGAAATCCTGATCGAGACGCGGCCGGCGATGATGCGCGGATCGGTGCTCAAGTTTGCCTATCGAATTCTGCGCAAAGCCGCCGAGGGCGAAAAGAAGACGCTTTTGGCCGAAGGCGAGACGGTGCACGTGGTGTGCGACGATCAATTGAAGCGGAAGCCTCTGCCCGAGAGGTATGCGGCGGCGCTGCGGGCGCTGATGGAAGAGGGCACCGCATAATTGGCTCCGCTAGATTCTGCCCGGCGTATCCCGCTCCGCGTTAGCCGATCTCAATTCCGGCGGAGGGAAATTTGAATTTCTGGTCCGACGCCATGCGCTCCGCGCGGAATTTCCGGCAGGCTTCGATCTCATCCGGAATCAGGACGCGATAAAGCGTTCCGTCGCGGTTGGGTTCGCCTTCCTTGCGGATGGCGCCGATGGTCTCGAGAGCGCGCAGCGTCTCCTGCACCTTTCCCAGCGAGACCGGGTTCTCATCCAATTGCGAGTAGGAGGATTTCACGACGGCCGTGCGCAACTGGCGCGTGCTCACGCGAAGATGAGGATCGCCGTCCTTGGCGATGGAGTGCCGGAAGAGAAACCAGTAAAACGCGGCATCGTAAGGGGAGAGCTGCGGTTGCAAGTCGTCGACGATCTGCTGAATGATAAGCCGCAATTCCTGGGCGGAGAAGTCGCGATCTCGCGCGGGCTGCGCATTGGGCTCCGACTCAAGCTCATTCAGGAGCTGGCGTATCTTTTCGATTCTCTGGTTCATGTTGGCCGCTGATTCACTGGAAGAATTTTACGCTCAAAATGAAGGGTGCGGCCCGTGTTCTTTGCGGGGCCCGGCAGTCTTCGGGCGCGGAGCGGCTATGCTATTCGCCATGGAGATTCCCATGATGGAACCTCAGCTTTCCACTTCGCCAGAGCTCGAGGACGTGCTTGCGGAGCTCTCCGCGCGCGAACCGATCTTTCACCGTCCCGAATTCGGAACATCGCGGGCGGACTTTGAGCGAATGACCGTGGAGGACTTTTGGGAGACCGGCGCCAGCGGACGGCGATACTCCCGGGAGTTTGTGCTGGATGAGCTGGAGCGGCGGTATTCCGCGCCGCATAACGACGTGTGGGAGACGCGGGATTTCAATTGCTGCAAGTTGGCCGACGACGTCTACTTGCTCACGTACACGCTGTTGCAGGACAAGCAACGGCTGACGCGGCGGACAACGATCTGGCAGAGAGGCAAGAGCGGCTGGCAGATCGTTTACCACCAGGGGACGATTGTGCAGGACGGCTAACGGGCCGGTCAGCACAGGATTAGGGCAGGATCAGCGCAGGACGACGGCGAGTGCGAAGCCGTCGAGGCCCTTGACGCCTACGGTCTGCAGGGCGACGGCGCACAGGCGCGGCTCGGCGGCCATCATTTCAAGGCAGCGGCGCGTGCCGACAATGTCGGGCTTGGAGCTTTTGGCCTCAATGACGCTGCCATGACGAGCGATGTTATCGACAACGATCACCGTCCCGCGGCGCGAGAGCTTCAGCGCCCATTGGAGATATTGCGGGTTGTTTTCCTTGTCGGCGTCGATGAAGATCAAGTCGAACGGACCGGCGCCCGATGCTTTCAAGACGGGAAGGCTTTCAAGGGCGGGGCGGACGCGAATGTCGACACGGCTGAGCAGGCCGGCGCAGTGCAGATTGGCGCGAGCTACCTCAGCGTGCCGGGGGCTGAATTCGAGCGAAATAATGCGCCCGCGTTTGGGCAACGCGCGGGCCATCCAAATGGTTGAGTAGCCGCCGAGGGTGCCGATCTCCAGCACGCGCCTGGCCTGCGTCATCTTTATGAGCACCTGGAGGAATTTGCCCTGGAGCGGGGAAACATCGATGGCCGGAAGACGCGCCTTGCGATTGGCCTTGACGGCAGCTTCGAGCTTTTCGTCGGAGGGGGCGAGAAGATCGCCGAAGTAGCGGTCGATCGAGGCCCACAACGGCTTTCCGGCGGCTTTCCGCGGCATCTACTTCTCCCGCGCCACGACAAAATCGGGTACCCAAAGGAGCGCGCGCTTGAATTCGGAGTCGGCGAGCGGAGCGAGAGCCTGGCGCGACTGCTCGGCGTAGCGGTCGGCAGCGGCCATGGCGTATTCGACTGATCCGTTGCGCACCAGAATTTCGCGGATCTGCTGGCGGCTGACATTCTCAAAGCTGCGGTCGTCTAGAACGCGCCGGATGGCTTTGCGGTCGGAGGCGGTACCGTGGTCAGCGGCATGGACGACGGCCAGCGTGGCTTTGCCTTCGCGCAGGTCGCTGGCCACAGGCTTGCCCAGAACCTCTTCGGTGGCCGTCAGGTCGAGGACGTCGTCGACGATCTGGAAGGCCAGGCCCACGGTGCGGCCGAATGCGCCCAGGGCGGACTCCTCCGCTTCGGTAGCGCCGGCCAGGACCGATCCCAGTCGCATCGAGACCGAGAAGAGGCAGGCGGTCTTGCGGAAAATAAGGTCGTAGTATTCAGCCTCGGAAACCATCTTGCCGAGCTTTTGAATCTGCAGGAGCTCGCCCTCGACCATCTGTTGGGTAAGGCTGATGAGCAGATCGAGAATACGCAGGTTCCGCTCTTCAAGCGCCACCCTGAAGGCCTGCATGTAAAGCCAGTCGCCGGCCAGGACGCACTTTTCGTTGCCCCAGGTGGTGTTGGCGGATGGGCGGCCGCGGCGGGTGTCGGCGCCGTCGATGATGTCGTCGTGGACCAGCGTGGCGGTGTGCACCATTTCGACGACCGCGCCGAGGCGGATGGCACTGTGACCAAAGAAATCGAGCTGATGCGCGGCAAGCAGCAGGAGCGAAGGCCGAATGCGCTTGCCGCCGCCTTCGCGCAGGTACTCGGCGATCTCAGTGATGGTGCTGACGCTGGAGGCGGCGTCGCGGCCCAGTTCCTGCTCCACCGCGACAAGGTCCTCCCGCAGCAGCTCAAAGACCTCCCGCGCCGTGGGTATGGTGACTGTGCTCAAAGTGCTCCGATTCTAAAGCATCGACAGGGGGAATGGCGACATGTTTTGCCCAGCGGGTCGCTCGTAATCGCTGCGGCGGATTGTTAAGACCGGGACGGCAACTGCGCTCCGGTCAATTGGTGCGATAGTTGGTGAACTGCAACTCCAGGCCCAGGTCCCGGGCGCGCAGCATGGCAATGATGGCCTGCAACTCGTCCCGGTCCTTACTTGAGATTCTTACGGTGTCGCCCTGGATGCTGGCCTGCGCCTTCTTTTTCGAGTCTTTCACGAGGCGCACGATTTCTTTCGCCTTCTCTACGGGGATGCCCTGCTGCAGGCTGATCTTCTGCCGCACGCTCTGGCCGGATGAGGGCTCAACCTTGCCGTAGGTCAGATTCTTGAGTGAGACGCCGCGCTTAACCAGCTTCTGCGCCAGAATGTCCTTGACCGCCTCGAGCTTGTATTCGTTGCTTGAGGCCAACTGGATTGCGTCGTGGCCCTCCAGGTTGACCTCGGAGTGGGTGTCCTTGAGGTCGAAGCGCTGGCGAATCTCTTTCATCGCCTGATCGATGGCGTTGCGGACCTCCTGGATGTCCACTTTGCTAACGATGTCGAATGAATTGTCCTGTGCCATGGCTGTCTCGTCCTCAAAATGCTCGGCGGGCTGCCGCCGGATGTGCCTGTATCAGTTTCCCACGTCTTGCTGGAGGGGAAACAGGCGGAAGAAATTTGTGGTGGTCGCGGCGGAAATTTCATCAGGCGTAACGCTGAGGAGGCCGGCAAGAACATCAGCCGTTTCGACCACCATCGCGGGCTCGTTGCGCTGGCCGCGATGGGGGGCGGGAGCGAGCCAGGGCGCGTCGGTTTCAACGAGGATTCCGTCGAGCGGCATGCGGGCGGCAACATCGCGGAGCGGCTGCGCCTTGGGATAGGTTAAGTTGCCGGCAAAGGAGACCAGGAAACCGAGGTCCAGCGAGCGCCGCGCCTGCTCCCAGCCAGCGCCGAAGCAGTGCATGATGCCACCAAGGCCGGTTGGCCGCCAGCGCTCCTCCAAAACCAGGAAAAGATCGCTCCAGGCGTCGGTGGACTCGTTCGTGCCGCGGCAATGGATGAGGATGGGCCGTTTGCGCGCCGCGGCAATCTCGAGCTGGCGGATGAGGACAGCGTGCTGCACTTCGTGCGGGGCGCCCTCGTGATAGTAGTCGAGGCCGATTTCGCCGCAGGCGATCACCTCAGGCTCGGCCAGGAGGGCGTCGAGTTTGGCCAGCACATCTTCATCGGCTTCGGTTGTGTTGTGGGGATAGATTCCTGCGCTGGCGTAGAGCGTGGGAAGGTTGGCCCCATTCTGCCGTCGCCCGTTGAATTCGCGGCAAAGGCCGAGCGCCTGATGCATTTCGGCCGGTCCCTCGCCAATGCCGATGGAAAGCACGAGGCCAACGCCCGCTTGCCGCGCGCGGATAAGCATCGCTTCGCGATCGGCTGCGTAGCGCGGGCTGTCCAAGTGGGCGTGGGAGTCGATCAGCAATTCTGCCTCGCGGGTCGCATGAAGTGGCTCGGTGTCAGCATGGTCCAGTTTAGTGCAGCAGGAGTGGAGGGCGGAAAGGCGCGCAGCATAAGCCGAGCGCGCGGTCGCTCGTCTACCATCGGAGCAGCAGATGCGAGCGAAACCCAAGCTCGGGCAGAATTTTCTCGTCGACGGCCAGGCCGCCCAGCGGATTGTGGCGGCGCTGGGAGAGATTGCCGGCCGCACGGTAGTGGAGATCGGCCCCGGGCGGGGCGCCATCACCGAAATGCTGGCGGGGCGAGCCAAGCATGTTGTGGCCGTTGAACTCGACCGCGAGCTTGCCGCGGATTTGCGGAAGCGCTTCGATCCGACGCGCGTAACGGTGGTCGAGCAAGACGTGCTGCGGTTCGACTTTGGCGCGGCAGCGGCCGAGGCCGGCGAAAGGCTGCGCGTGGCCGGCAATCTGCCTTATGCGATCACTTCGCCCATCGTGCTGAAGCTGGCGGCGAGCCATGCCGCACTTGAGTTGGCCGTGCTGATGGTGCAGCGCGAAGTGGCAGAGCGCGTGACTGCGACGCCGAGCACGCGCGACTATGGCTCGCTCTCCGTAACGATGCAGATGTACGGGCCGATGGAGCAGTTGTTCACATTGCCGCCGTCGGCCTTTTCGCCGCCGCCGAAGGTTCATTCGACGGTTTTTCGCTGGCGATTCGCGCCACGCTTCGCCGAGTTGGGTGTTAACGAGACCGGTTTTCTCCGTTTTGTCCGCAAGATCTTTGCGCAGAAGCGCAAAACTCTTATGAACAACCTGCGTGCCGCCGGAGTGGCGCCCGATGCCGCGGCTGCCGCACTGGCCGCCGCGGGGATCGACCAACGAATGCGCGCAGAGGCAGTGCCGGTCGACGGGTTGGCGTTGCTTTGGCGCAAACTGGAGGAACGGTAACCGGTTGCCGGCTGCGGCGGTTCCTTGCCCACGAGAGTGCGCGTAAGCTATGAAAGAGTGGGAGCAGGAATCAGGCCTCGACCTGCCTTGCGGCGCAATTCCGGAACCCGCGGGACGCCATCGAGAGTCTAATTGTTGAGGAAGCAATGAACCCGACCATTCAAACGGAGCGCCAGGAGAAGTTTCAAGAGACGCTAATAAGCGCCCGCCGCACCATGCTGATGAGCGAGATTCTGAAGCTGGCCGGAGACAGCTTCCGCGCCAGCAAGGCGCGCTTTGCGCTGACCGCTCTGGGCATGGTGATCGGCACGGCGTCGGTGATCCTGGTCGTGACCATCGGAATGACGGGCAAGCAATACATCCTCGAATTGATCCAGAAGATCGGCACCAACTCAGTGGAAGTGGAGTATGCGGGTGGGGGCGCAACGGCGGCGGAGCGCGGGCGTTACAACGACTTTCTGACCCGAGAGGACGAGAAGGCCGTGGACCAGCAGGTACCCGGCGTGATGTACTCCTCGCCGGTGCTGACGATGCACAACCGGATCAGTTTTCCCGGCGGAATCCAGAAGGACACTATCGTATTGGGTGTCTCGCCGCAATACCAGCAGATCCGCAACCTGATCGTCACCCAGGGCCGGTTTTTCGATGAAACAGACGACTCGGCTCACATCAAGTGCGCAGTCGTGACACAGCAATTTGCCAAGGAACAATATGGCAGCGACGATCTGGCCATTGGCCAGACCTTCCATATTCTGGCAATTCCCTTCACCATCATCGGCGTTTTCAAGGAAAGCGTAAGCGACTTCGGGCAGTCCGAAATCCAGGACGAGACCGTGCTGGTTCCCTATTCGGTAGCGCGCTACTTTACCGGAACCGACCGAGTGAACCAGATCTATTTTTCCCTGCAGAGCATGAACGAAGTGCCCGAAGCCGCGAGAGAGATTGTGCACGTAATCAGCTCTAGTTCGCAGCACCGGCCGGACTCAATCTACAAGGCACAAACGCTCAGCGATCTGCTGGTGACGGCGGCGAAGATCGCGGACGCCCTGACGGCGGTTCTGGTGATGGTGGCGGCGGTAACGCTGGCCGTGGGCGGCGTGGGCATCATGAACATCATGCTGGCCAACGTGCGCTCGCGCATCCGCGAGATCGGCATCCGCAAGGCGCTTGGAGCCACATACCGCGAGATCAAACTGCAGTTCCTCACCGAGGCTGTCCTCATCTCGATCACTGGCGGCATTGTGGGCAGCCTCGTCGGCCTCGCGATTCCGTTTTCCATCCGCGTTTTCAGCGGCTACGACTTTCCCATTTCGTGGTTGTCGGTGGTGATCGCCCTGACTGCGGCAACACTGGTCGGCGTAATCTTCGGAACCGTTCCGGCGACGCGCGCCGCGCAACTGGACCCAGTGGAGTCGCTGAAGTATGAGTGACGAAATATGAGCGATGAGGAACAGCGGAAAGCCGGCGGCAAAGACGGCGAACCGGGCACGGGACCAAATCTAACCCTTCTCTTTAGCCTGATCGCACTGGCGTTGGCATTGGCCATCGGCCTCGCTGCGCTGATCGTGCGGCCTTTCTATCTGCGGCGCTAATGGAATGAAGATCGTTGTTTCGAGGATCTTTCTCGGGAATGCGGGCAACCGGACGTCCTGAACACAGCATCTATCGACAAGTCTCACCAGAAAGAGGCGTTTGATGAGAGCTTTCGCTCCACTCTTGTTTGCAGCAGTTTTGGCGGCGCCGGTGCTCAGCACAGGCTGTGCGGCGCATGTGCGCGTTTACGATCCTTATTACCACGACTATCACGCGTGGGCAGGTGAAACCACCTTTTACGCCCAGTGGGAGCACGACACTCACCGGGACCACATGGATTTCAACAAGCGCAGCGACGCTGATAAGAAGGCCTATTGGGACTGGCGGCACAGCCAGCACTAGGCCGGCGGAATAAGGCCCGATCTCAGCCTTCCACGCCGGTGCATTCCGCGCGCTCGATGATCAGGACGGGAATGCCATCGACGACAGGGTAGGTGCGGCGGCAGGCGATGCAGACGATACGCGCGCCATCAAACTGCAAATCGCCATAGCAGGCCGGGCAGGCCAATTGCGCAAGAACAGCCGGGTCGAACGTGGGAGGATGCGCCGGTTTGTCAGCCCTGGCAGCCACAATTCACCGATTACTGGATGGTAGCGCCGGCGCCGTGATCGGGGCGCGGCTTGGGGCGACCGGCAAAGGCCTGCTCGATGCGCTCGTTGGCGCCGGAGCGCGAGAACTCGTGGGCGACGCGGATGCCGTTATAAATAGCGACATCGTTTGAAGATCCGTGGCCGATGATGCAAACTCCGCGCACGCCGAGCAGCGGCGCGCCGCCGTATTCGGTATAGTCGAGCCGGCGGCGAAATTCGTTGAAGGCGCGGCGCGACAAGAGCGCGCCCACCTGCGCGGTGACGGTGCGGGTGAGGGAGGCGCGCAGCACGTCGCGCACAAACCGGCCGATGCCTTCGCTGGCTTTGAGCGCTACGTTGCCCACAAAGCCGTCGCAGACGATCACATCGGCCTGGCCATTGAAGATGTCGCGGCCCTCCACGTTGCCGATGAAGTTGATGGGCAGGGATTTGAGGAGCGGGAAGGCTTCGCGGGTGAGCTCGTTGCCCTTGGATTCTTCCTCGCCGATAGAGAGAAGACCCACGCGTGGCCGCGCGATCTTGAGCACGCTGCGGGCATACATCTCGCCCATGACGGCAAATTGCTCGAGGTTCTGCGCTTTGCAGTCGACGTTGGCGCCGACGTCGAGAAGCACGCAGGGGTTTCCCTTGGAAGTGGGCATGGGCGTGGCCAGAGCGGGACGGTCGACGCCGGGGAGTCCGCCCAGCACCATCTTGGCGGTGGCCATGGCCGCGCCAGTGTTGCCCGCGGTGACAAAGCCCGCCGCCTTGCCCTCGCGCACCAGCTTGAGGCCCACGCGCAGCGAGCTGTCTCGCTTGGTGCGCACTGCGTGTGCTGCCTTCTCGTCCATCGCGATGCGCTCAGAGGCGTGGTGGATGACGATGGGCAGGTCTTCGTCTTCGTCTTCGAGATGCTCGTCGAGCAGGTCGCGGAGCTCCGGCTCGGGCCCGATCAAATGGACTCGCACGGGGAGAGTGCGGCAGGCAAGGATGGCTCCCCGGATCTCCGGCTCGGGAGCCTTATCGGTACCAACGGCGTCAAGCGCGATGTCGGTGAGCATCGGGGTTGCGATTTACTTCTCTTCCTTCACTTCGAGCACGGCGCGGCCTTTATAAGCTCCGCACTTGGGGCAGGCCTGATGGGGCAGCTTCTTTTCGTGGCAATTTGGGCACTCAGAGAGCCCCGTAGAGGTCAGAAAGTCGTGAGCACGGCGGTTGGCGGTGCGGCGCGTGGAATGGCGCCTCTTCGGATTCGGCATGATGCAATTCCTTTCGATTCTGGCCCGGTATCCTGGCTAGCAGGCGCTTGAATGGGAGCGCGTCAAAATCCCTCGGCGACCGAAGACGCGTTCTGCTCCAAAGGGCTGATTTTTCAGGGCTTAATCCGGCTCCGCAACCCGGTCAACGCCTCCCAGCGGGGGTCGTTCGGACCCACTTCGCAGGAACAGGGCTGGGTGTTACGATTGGCTCCGCAGCGCGGGCAAAGTCCCTTGCAGTCGGGCTTGCACAGCGTCCTGACCGGCAGGGCCAAAAGCACCTGCTCGCGCAGCACATCTTCAAGCAACAGACTGTCCTTTTGATAATACCCGATTTCGGTCTCCGACGCAGTTATGGAGCGCTCGGGGGGTTCGGAGTCGGCGCCGATGGGGCGGAAGATGAGGTCGAAGTCGGCAGCCAGGGGAATTTCGACCGGCTCAATGCAGCGGGCGCAGGGCACCCGAAATTGGCCCGCGAAACGGCCCCGGAGGCGAATGTCGGGGACGATTTCTTTGGGTCCGCGGTGCTCGTGAATCACTTCGGCGCGGCCGGAGGTCGCCAGCTCGCCCATCTGCTCGGCCTCGTCGCCGAAATCGATTGCGCCTGGCCTGAGCTCCAGGTCGAATTCGACCGGCTCACGCTCGAGTTCGATGACTTTGAATTCCATGGTATGAGCGTAAAGCATTTTGAGCCTGCCGGGGAGTGACCGCCGGAATAACCAACGAAGAAGGGCCGGAGAGCGGCCGCCTTCTTGCCCCAATGGGATCATTCCCTTGGTCCTTACACGTCGGCTTGACACTCAAGCCAAGCCGAATTCCGCCGATAGTGTGAATGACATCATTCGAAAAAGATGAGAGTGTCCGGAGCAGGAATCGCGCCGCTCGCTTGCGAGTAAGTTTGCGCCTTTCTAGCCGGGTACAAGCGATGCCGGTTGTACCGGACCTAACCGGGATTGAGCCGGCGGGAGCCCCAATCTGCGGCTCCGGCGAGTGAGCGCAAGTTGTTCGCCGGAGCTTCCCGCCGCCCCAAAATAGCGCAACTCCAGCTTCCGCTCCCTGTCACTTTCGAGCGCCGGAGTTTTCGTCTCCCTTATGCGTCCTCCGTGTACAGTTATTCTGGAATGAGAGCCGGCAGGCCGCGGAGCCTCGGCCCATCGTTGCGATAAACCCTTAGACAGTACCCAACCGGAGAGATTTGGCATGAGCGCGCAAGAGTATGACTTGGTCGTGATCGGTTCCGGGCCTGCGGGGCAACGCGCCGCCGTGGCTGCTGCCAAGATGGGCAAGCGTGTGGTCGTGGTTGAGGCTCGCTCCGTGGTTGGGGGCGTGTGCATCAACACCGGCACCATCCCCTCCAAGACCATGCGCGAGGCGGTGCTGCACCTTTCCGGCTATAACTACCGGTCGATCTATGGCGTGAACTACCGGGTGAAGGAAAAGATCACCATGGCGGATTTGGCGTTTCGCGTCCAGGCGGTGATCAAGACCGAGGTGGACGTGACCGAAGCGCAGCTTTCGCGCAACGGCATCGACGTGGTGCACGGCATCGCCCGCTTTCTCGATCCTCACCAGGTTCGCGTGGAGGGGCCGCAGGGAGACACGACGCTCGCAGCCGGCCAGATCATCATCGCCGTGGGCACCAAACCCGCCGCGTCGGACAAAGTGCCGGTCAACGGCAAGACCATCGTGAACAGCGACCAGATTCTAGGCCTGGAAGTGCTGCCCAAAACGCTCGTCGTAGTGGGCGGCGGCGTCATCGGCGTGGAATACACCTGCATGTTCGCGGTGCTGGGGGTGCGCGTCACGCTGATCGAAAAACGCAACCGGCTGCTTGAGTTCGCCGACCAGGAGATCATTGAGGCGCTCAGCTACCACTTGCGCGACGCGCGAGTGACCATGCGGCTGGGCGAGGAGGTGGAAAGCGTAGAGGAGCCGTCTCCCGGGACGGTCGTCGCTAACCTCGAAAGCAAGAAAAAGGTTTCGGGCGATGCGCTGCTGTATGCGGTGGGCCGGCAGGGCAATGTGGACGACCTGAACCTGGCCGCGGCCGGCCTGGAAGCGGACAAGCGCGGCCGCATCGCCGTGGACGAGCACTTCCAGACCAAGGTCGAACACATTTATGCGGTGGGTGACGTAGTGGGCTTCCCCTCGCTGGCCTCCGTATCGATGGAACAGGGACGGATCGCGGCGGTGCGCGCCTTCGGCGACACGAAGGCGAGCTCCAACCCCAGCTTTTACCCCTATGGGATCTACACCATTCCCGAGATCAGCTTCATCGGCAAGACCGAGGAGCAGTTGACCGGCGAGGATGTGCCATACGAAGTAGGAATGGCCTACTATCGCGAGGTGGCTCGCGGACAGATTCGCGGCGATACAACGGGAAGGCTCAAACTGATTTTCCATCGCGACACGCGCAAGGTGCTGGGCGTACACATTATCGGCGAGGAGGCCAGCGAGCTGGTACACATCGGCCAGGCAGTGATGACTCTGGACGGCACGGTGGACTACTTCATTGATACCGTATTCAACTACCCGACCTTGGCGGAGTGTTACAAGGTGGCGGCGTTCAATGGCCTGGGCCGGCTGCACAAGTACCAGACGGGGTAAAACAAGCTTTCAGCCATTAGCTCTTAGCCTCTTTTTCGCGATATGAAGACCTTTGGATTTCTCGAATGAGAGCTAATCGCCGATTGTTGTTTGGCAAGAACCGAAAACTTCTCTCCCTTTCCCAAGGAGGGCGCAATGACCACGGCAATCGGTGTCGTGATGACCAGCCATATCGTGACCGGCAGGCTGGAAGATCAGCGACTGACGGGCAAGTTGCTGCGTTATCCCAGCGACCCTGAAGCGACGAATGAGCTCGACGCAATTCCCGGCAGCGAACTCGTCGAGATTCTCGCTGAACACATTGGCGCTCTTGCGGGCGCGACGGCCGGCGGAGCGGGCAAGGCCGATGCGATCGGCGTTGCGGTTCCGGGAATTGTGCGATCAGGCGTGATTGAGGAGTCGCCGAATCTGAAACAACTGAAAGGCATGCGCCTTGCAGAGGAGCTGGCCAGGGCATTGGAGGAACATGGAATCGCGGCGCCAGTGCACATTGCCAACGATGCGGACGCAATCGCAGCCGGCGTGGCTGCCACGCGGGGAAGGCTGGACAAGCTTACGCGCGTATGGACCATCGGCAAAGGCATCGGCTATGGGCGCTGGCCTTACGCGGATGGTGTTTGGGAGGGCGGACACATTACCGTCACTCTCGACGCCAAAGAGCGTTACTGCGGCTGCGGCGGCGCGGGTCACCTGGAGGGCATCATGGGCCACCGCGCCATGCGCCTGCGTTTCCTCGACCTGGAGCCGGAAGAGGTGTTTGCCAACGCGAAGCAGGGCGATGCGCGCTGCCGCGAGTTTGTCGACCTTTGGCATCGCGCTTTGGCCGCGGCGACCGCGTCGTTCATTCACCTCGCGGGGCCGGGGCGCTTCTACTTCACGGGAAGCAACGTCGGATTCCTTGATTTGGAACGGCTGCGCAGCCACCTGGAAACCATGGTGCGAATGAGCGCGCTGCAGAGCTTCTCGCTTGAGATTCTGCCACCGGACGATGAAACGGCGCTGATCGGCGCGGGCGTGAGCGCTCTGCGGGCGCTGGCTGGGTGATGCGTCAGCGCTTGCGCAGGTAGGTTTTCGACAGGCGATCGTGGCCCATGAGGTGATCGTCATCGAACAGAGCCCAGGCCAGGCCCAGGCCAAGCGGAAGAACAGACAGTAGCAGCGCCATAACGCGCCCGAACCGCTGCGCGCGGCTGGGGCTGTCGCCGTCAAAGGTGCTCAGCGCGATGCCGGCGTACCTCATACCCGGTGTGGCCCTGGCCAGCGCGAGGAACAGCGTTTGATAAGCGGCGCCGATGGCGAAGACGGCAAGCGCAGCGCCCAGCTCGACGGCACGGAGGCCGGGCATCTGCTTCGCGTGCGAGGCAAGCAGCACGGCAGCTGTCAGGAATACCGCGAGAACGAGGCTCGCGTCGACAACAAGAGCCATTAAGCGGCGGCCCAAGGGCGCAAGTTGGATGGGATTCGGCGGCTGGTCCTGAGGCAGGGGTTCGTCGAGAAGATCCTCGTCCGTCTGCGGCTCGACTTCTATCGTCGCGAACTCCGCACGCATCCATACCGGCGCGGCAGGTTCGTCGATTGCGGGCGCGGGCAGCGTCGAGATGCTCCCCGGGTCTACTTCGAAGATGCTCAACTGGGCTTGGGGCGGCGCGGCGGCAAGGGGGCCCTCGGCGCGCCGTGGCCGCATTTTGCGCGTGGCAACCATCTCGCGCGGGAACTGAATGAGATTGGCGTAGATCGGCTGGTCAGCGCCGCGAAGTTCGTCGCCTACCTCGGCGCTTTGCTCCGGCCGAATGGCGGAAGAAGACATCGGGCTTTCGTCAAAGATGCGGTGTTCGAGAGTCTCGAGCGGCGCGGGCGCCGTTGCAGCCACGGCGTCGGACTGCCGGACAAGTTCCGGCGTTGAGGCAGCCTCGAGACCTTCGAGCATGTACTGAACGGCGGCCTGCGCTTCCTGCGCCGCCTTCGACGCTGCCTCAGCAGCACGCACCGCGGCGCGTGCCTCATCGGCCAGCATCGCGCTGTAGCTGGGGGCCTGCGCATACCGCTCGGCTACGCGCGCTGCGGCCTGCGCAGCACGGCTTGTGTGGGCGGGGCGGCCATCGTCGATCACCCTGGCTTTGCTCGTAGACGACGTTTTGTGACTCATATGAGCGGCAACGCGCCGGTTGATCTCCTGTTTCCATTCCGGAAAGAGAGTTGCTGTGTTGACCGATGTGCTCAAAGCTCTTTTTGTCCCTTCTCCGATGGGCACGGCTTCACTGCCGGTTTCGACAATCCTGGCACTCGCGCGGATGCCCGATCTGCGATCGAAGCATTGCGCGTGCCGTTTTTGTGAACCAAGGAAAGGACATTGCGGATAAAGACAGATGTCACTACGGGCGATGAACCCGCCTGCGTGCGATCGATCCGAGTTTTATAAGTTACCAGAGCGGCGCGGCTCCCATCTCAATCCATGCAGCCGGCTTTGCTATGCTGAGCCTTGCACCGGTCATGGACTTGGATGTGTCCTCGTAACTTAGTATTTATCACGCTGCTGGCCGTCTGTCACCTGCAACTGGGCGCACAGACCACTCAAGTGTTGACCAATGCGGTCCCTTCGCCGCAAAGTGAGACGAGCAGCGCCGCTGCGAACTCCGCGGCTTCGTCTTCCGATGCGCTGCCCGACGATCCGAGCCAGGAATTGGTGCCGCTGGCCAAGCCGGAGCCAGCCCCCGCAACCGGAACGCCGGTCGAGTGGGAGGCAAAACGCCAGGAGTGGGCCGGAGATACATTGACTCTGACCGGCGATGTGGTGGTTCACTACCGCGACTACATTCTTCACGCCGACAGCGTTGTGTATAACCGGAAGACGACCGAGCTGGAAGCGGATGGCAACCTGCAGCTTTCCGGCGGGCCCGGCGATGTGCTCATCAACGCCACCCATGGCGACATGCGGCTGAACATGCATACGGCGCGCTTCTACGACGTGAGCGGATCGCAGGGTGTGCGTACGATGGGACACACGGTGGTGTACTCGACGCCAAATCCGCTGCTCTTCTCGGGCCGCGTGCTGCTCCAGACGGGCGAGGGCAACTTCAAGGTGATCGATGGCTCGATCACGAACTGCCGGCTTCCTCATCCGGACTGGCGGATCATCGCGCACAACATCGCCCTGGACAACGACAAGGCCTCGACGTCGAATGCGTTTTTTGAGTTTCTCGGCGTGCCCGTTTTCTACCTGCCCTATCTGGATCATCCGGCCAGCGAGACAGGACGGTCGAGCGGATTGCTGACGCCGGTGGTCAGCGTCGGATCCTCAATCCGCGGCTTCACCCTTGGCGAACAGGCGTACTGGGTAATCAACCGCAGCATGGACATGGTGGTGGGCGCGGAGTACTACAGCAAGCGCGGATGGGCTCCGAATGGCGATTTTCGCTACAGGGGTCCGGGACTCGACCACCTGACCGCGCGCTGGAATGCTCTGCTCGACCGCGGTATCAAAGAAGAAGTGGGCAACACTCTGGCCAGCTCGGCGGCCGCGCCCTTCGACCGACTCGCAGGCCCGGTCGGCTATGAGCTCGTCAACCAGGGCGGAGTGGATGTGAGCTTGTTGGGACGCAAGGATTTGTCGCCTGCGACGCGCGTTGCCGGCGGCGTCGAGTATTTGTCGAGCTATGTCTACCGGCTGGTCTTCGACGACAACTACTCGCAGGCCATCAGCTCCGAGGTGTCGAGCGAAGTGGTATTTACGCACAATCACGATGGCAGGATGCCGACAGTCTGGCTGGACCGCTTCCAATCCTTTGCCAGCACTACGAACGGCAACGAGGTGAAGATTCTGCGCCTGCCGATGCTGCGTTATGATGTGCTGGACCGTCCGCTGGGAGGCTCGCCGCTCTATTGGGGACTGGGATCGTCGCTGGGTTACTTGAACCGATCCGAGCCGTTCTTTCACTCTCGCAACGTGGGGCGGCTGGACTTCTACCCCCATCTTTCCATGCCGTTCACAACCGGAGGATGGAGCTTTGTTCCCGAGGTTGCGCTTCGCGACACGGCTTACACCATTAGCCAGACTCCCACTCTGACTGGTCCGTTCGTTGTTCCGCAGATCAGTCATAGCGCGCTCAACCGCACGGACCTTGAGGCGTCGGCGGATATCCGTGCGCCGGCGCTGGAGCGCGACTTCGAGCTTTCCCATTGGCATCGGGTGCTTCGCCACGTGATCGAGCCCGAGCTGACCTACAATTACGTCGGCGGAATTGGAGCGAAAGCCCGCGATGTGCTTCTCTTCGACACCACCGACATCGCCACCGACGTGAACGAAGCCGGCTTCTCGCTCACGCAGCGGTTCTACCTGCGGCCGACAGACAAGCAACCCTGCAAAACCGACGATGAAAAGGCCGCGGACGACAGCGGGGCCGAGAAGCCGTGCGCGAATACTCAGCGCGAGTGGGCGTCCTGGCAGATTGCGCAGGAGTACTTCATCGACCCCAACTTCGGGGGCGCGCTCATCTCCGGGCGGCGAAACGTCTTCAATGCAACGCTGGATTTGATGGCGCCGACGTTTCTCACTTCGCCACGCAACATCGCGCCCGTCGTTTCGCGCATACGATTTGAAGCGATCGATAACCTGCGCGTCCAATGGGATCTGGATTACGACTCCATAGTCGGGCGCATCGCCGCGAACAACCTCTTTGCCGGATATAGTTTTGGCCGGACGACGCTGGGAATCGGCCATGCTCTGTTGAATGCCGTAGACGAACGAGCCAGCAGCGGCGCGGCGTCGGTGATCAAGAGCCAGCAGCTGCAGCCCTTTCTGGAGATTGGCAAGCCGAGCGGCAACGGATTCAACCTGGCGGTGAATGGCGGCTACGACTTTGTGCAGCACGAAGTGCAATACGCCGGCGTGCAGGCGGACTACAACTGGAACTGCTGCGGCTTGACCGTCGGTTACCGGCGCTTCGAGCTGGGAACGATAGGCTCAACCAGCCGAGACGAAACGCAGTGGCTTTATAGCTTCACGCTGGCCAACTTCGGCGCTGTAGGCGACATCCGGCGTTCCAACTCGGTGTTCCGCGATCCCACGCTGCCGCCGGCGTACTAGACACAGTTGTCAGTGATCAGTGATCAGTGGTCAGTGGCCGGGCTGCGGAAGCGGGCGCGGGAATCGATTGCCGACTTCACGATTACGGTTGCTTTTCACCGCACTGTGCGTCCATCCTTTGCTGCCGGGGAGAGTGAGCTTAGTGAGGTCGCGGGAGCCCTGCTGGAGTATCCTTTCCTGAGAGGAATAGCTATTGTTACGCTTTCGTTTTTTGGCCGGATTGCTTGTCCTTGGTCTGACCGCGGGCTGTAAGGCCCAGAGCGCCGCTCCTTCAGCGCCGGACCCCGCCCTCGACCGCCGCATTGAGATTTTGGTCCGCTCTCAATACGAAATGCCAGCGGACGTGACGATCACCCTCGGCGCCCGAACCCCGAGTCAATTCACGGGTTATGAGACGCTCCCGGTCACGATCACCCGCGACTCCAAGTCTCAGGTGGTCAACTTCCTGATCTCCAGCGACAACACAAAATTAGTCCACCTGGATACATTCGATCTGACCAAGGATCCCGCCGACGCCATTCCAATCGCGGGCCGTCCCATTCGGGGCAATCCCGCCGCCAAGGTGACGGTGGTCAACTTTGACGATCTGGAATGCGGCTACTGCGCGCGCCTGCACGAGGAGCTGTTTCCGGCCACATTCGAGCATTACAAGGGCCTGGTGCGGTTCGTCTACAAGGACGATCCGCTGACGGAAATACACCCGTGGGCGATGCATGCGGCCGTGGACGCCAATTGCCTGGCGGCACAGAGCGGCGCTGTTTACTGGACCTACGTGGATTACCTTCATGCCCACGGAGACGAGATCACGGGCAGCGACCGCGATTTGACAAAGAGTTTTGCCGCACTGGACCGCATTGCACGGCAGGAGGCCACGCTGGCCAAACTCGACGAGACCACTCTGAACGCCTGCATTGCCAAACAGGATCAAACGCAGATTCTGGCTTCAGCCAAGCTTGCCGAGGAGCTGGGGATTGAAGGAACGCCGGCAACTTATGTAAATGGCGAAAAAGTGAATGGCGGTGCTGTCCCCGAGGATGAAGTATGGATGGTGATCGACCGGGCATTGCGCGCAACGGGCGAGCAACCTCCGCCGGCCCCGGCGCCGGCACCAACGCAGGCTCCCGCGGCCCCAGCGGCGGCCGGCGCCAGCAAATGACGCATTCGAGGACTATCCGCGCACCACTACCGGGATATATCCTTGATTGCCGGGGGCATTGCGAAACCCCCTAGGAGAGATCAGCTTGCAAGTCGCATCGAGTTTCAGAATTCGCGCCAGTTTTGCCGCCGTTGCAATCATCAGCGGCGTCCTTTTATTCGCCCTGGCAGGCTGCCACCGATCGCCCTCCGCCGAGGTGGTGGCTACGGTGAATGGCAAGGAGATTTTGCGCGCCGACCTCGAGAGGAATTACCAGATCAGCCTGGGAGACAGCCCGCAAAAACCGTCGTCTCAGGAAGCCGATATCCGGCGGTTGAGCGTGCTGCACCAGATGATCCAGGACGAGATTCTCGAGCAGCAAGCCGCGAAGCTGAACCTGACGGCCAGCGACGAGGACGTGAACGCAAAGCTAACGGAGATCAAGGCGCCCTACACGGACGAGCAGTTCAACGAGATGCTGAAGCAGCGCAGCCTGTCACTCGAAGACTTCAAGCGCGACATTCGGCGTGGGTTGACTGAAACCAAGCTGATGAACAAGGAGATCGAGTCGAAGATCAACATCACCGACGCTCAGATTGCCGCTTTCTACGCGGCGCACAAGGCGGACTTCAACTGGATCGAGCCACAGTATCATCTGGCGCGAATTGTGGTTACGACCGCGCCTGCGCAGCAGCAAGGCAATCTTCAGGGCAATGCACCATCGGGCGAGGCTGACGCCAAGAGGAAGATCGAGGCTGCGTACAGCCAACTGGAGAGCGGCGTGGATTTCGCGACCGTAGCGATGAACATTTCAGAGGATCCGAATACGGCATCGAACGGCGGCGACATGGGCTTTGCGCCTGAATCGCAACTCAAGACTGACCCTGCGCTTTATGATGCAATCGGCAAGCTCAAACCGGATCAGTTCACCGATGTGATTCCAGTTTACGACTCAAGTCCCGGACACAAAATCGCCGGTTACGCGATTTACAAGCTGATTTCGCGCGAGCCCGCGGGGCAGCGGGAGCTGAACGATCCGCGGGTGCACCAGGCCATTCACCAGTCACTCCACGACAGCCAAAAGCAACTGCTCCAAACTGCATACCTTGAGACGCTGACGGACGGCGCCAAGGTTCGCAACTACCTCGCCGAGCAGATCCTGAAACAGAGCGGGCAATAGGCCGCACGCCTTTCCTTCGACTAGAACTTTGCCTCGGTCCCGGAACCGGTGTAATGGATCGCCTTGTCGGGCGTGGCCGTCGCGTCCGGTCCAACTCCGTGACCTGAAGACACAATCACCACATTGAAGGTGTGTTCCGGAGGCATGCCGGGATAGCTTCCCTGGCGAGCGCCGATCGAAAGAGTGCGCGTGGCATCGTCCCAATGGATGGGGATGGTGGCGTGAGCGCCTTTCTCGTAACGGTCGCTGTCGCCCTCGTCTTCGTAGAGCGTGAAGTTGCCATCGGCGCCGGGGTAGACGCGCAGTTCGATGGGATCGGTGGCCTGGCCGGCGTATTCGATGACCGGGCCGAGGGGCAGGATCGATCCCGCGCGCACATCGAGAGGAATACGGTCGAGCGGCGCCGGCGCCACGATCGACGAGCCGCCCGAGGTGCGTTCGCCGGTCCAGAAGTCATACCACTCGGTTGCGGCCGGCAGATAAAGCGAGCGGGAAGTGGCGTGCTCGGTGAGGACCGGGCTGACGAGAAGGTCAGGCCCGAACATGAACTGGTCGCCGATCTCGAAAGTCGCGGGATCTTCGCGGAAGTCCATCACCAGCGGGCGCTGAATGGTGTAGTCGTCGCTGGTGACCTTCCAGGCCAATGAGTAGATGTAGGGCAATAGCCGGTAGCGCAGGCGATCGACGGCAACCAGCGTGGGAAAGACTTGATCGTAGGTCCAGAGCTCGTTGTGGTCGCGATGACCGTGGGTGCGGAAGACGGGACAGAAAGCGCCGAACTCGAACCAGCGCGCGTAGAGCTCCTGATAGCCCGGCGGCAGAGTTTGCGCGTAGTTCAGCGGATGGTAGCCGCCGATGTCGGTGGTCCAGTAAGGGTTGCCGGAGAGCGCGAAATTGAGGCCCGCAGGCACCTGGCGGCGCAGCGCCCACCAACTGCTGTAGACGTCGCCGGACCAGACCGCGGCGCCGACGCGCTGTTGGCCCATGAACGCCGAGCGCGTGAGAAGAAAGACGCGCTTGTCAGGGTTTGTCTGCAGCCAATGCGCCTCGACGCCTGCCGTGTGCTCCAGGGGAAAGACGTTTGTGTACTCCAGGCCGCTGCCGATGTGGAGCTGCTTGTCGCGGAGAATGGCATCGCCAATGTGCGGCCAGGCTTCCTCTGGTTCGGAGCTGTCGAGCCAGAAGGCGTCCCAACCCTGGGCAAAGAGCTTGCCCACAAACTGGTTCCAGAAGAAGTCTCTGGCGGCGGGGTTGGTGGGATCGTAAGCCTGCGTCAGGGGAATGTCGAAGCCCTTCTGGACGATCTGCTTATAGTTCTCGGCGGTGGAGTCCATCAAGGCCCAGGCCGAGATCATGGCGTGAACGTGCTCGTCGTGGAGGGTCTTCAATTCGGCGGGAACATCGGTGTAACCGGAGTTGTAGACCGGGTCACCCTTGCCGCCGTTGTTCCACCAGAACCAATCCTGCACGATGGCGTCGAGGGGAATGTGGCGCGAACGGTATTCAGCCGCAATGGACAGAATCTCGGCTTGCGTCTTGTAACGGTCCTTGGACTGGAATAAGCCGTAAGCCCACTCAGGGAAGAGCGGGACGTGGCCAGTCATGGACCGGTACAGGTGCACGATCGAGTCCATCTGCGGGCCGTAAAGGATGTAGTAGTCGACCTGGGGCGCGGCCATCGATTCCAGATTCAATTCCAGCGGGAAGCGGTTGTCGAAGTAGCTGAACGAGGCCGTGTTCCACAGGATGGCGTATCCCTTGCTGGAGACGACGAGCGGGATGGCTACGTCGGTATTGTTCTGGCCGAGCTCAACGACGCTGCCGCGGTAGTTGAACATCCCGTTCTGATGCTGGCCGAGCCCGTAGAGCGCCTCGGTGGCATCGGGGCCAAAGCGGTCCTCAACATGGAGAAGGCCCGTCGCCTCAGAGGGGCGATAGGTGCGCGGCAGGTTCGCTCGCTCATGCAAAAGTTCCAGGCCCTGGGCAGTTCGAACGCTCAGGTTGCCGCCATCCTCCGACAGGGAAACCGTGAGGCGAGCTGTAGAGAGGCTGGCGGAGCCGTTGGATTCGCCGAACTGGAAGGGGGTGCCGGGGCAGGTTTCAGCCGGCGCAAGCATCCACGGCTGGAATTCCGCAGCCGGCGGCGCGCCCACGGGCCGCGCCGTAACGTGGATCAGGGAATCCCCGCAAACCGTGATTTCAAGCGTTTCGCGATCGTCGGCCGCGACGAAGCCGCCGGATGACTGGACCGCATGCATCGCGGAAGGATGAGGCACTTCTCCGGGAGCCGCCTGGGCAGGCGAGGACACAACGGAAAGCACGAAGCAAACAGCCAGGAGCGCAATGATTTGCGTAATGCGGGAAGCTCGGGTCAATGGAACACCTCGGAACTGGTGAGATTCGGCGCCAAGAAAAACGGCCTCCGCGGAAAGCAGAGGCCGTGTGGTGTGGTTGCCGCATGAAATCGTAACGGCTAGTGCATCTGGCCGCTGTTATCGATGGTGATGCCGCCGGGGCCCTGGTTCTTCTTCGCCTCATTGGCCTTGCGCGTGTCCATGGCCTTTGCGGTCCACTGGTCAGCCATCGCCAGATCTTCGGTGACGGCGCCGGCGTTGCCGTAGTCCACGTCCGCCTTGTTGCGGTAGATGAGGTTCAGGTACTGCATGGCATCGTCATAATTGGGACGATCGTTTACGGCCATCGTGAGGTACTTCAGGCCTTCGTCGACCAGCGGCGCATTCTCCTGGGCCAGCGGCTCCATCACCTTCTTCGGAGCTTTCACATTGCCTTTGCCGTCATCGTTGAGGCCTGCGGCCTGCAGCGCATTCAGCTTGTTCTGGTGCGCCTTTTTCCAGTCAATGACGCCAATGGTATAGGCAGCATCGGGATCGTTAGGATCGACGTCAAGAACCTTTTTCTGCCAGGACTCGGCGTCCTCCATGTCGTTAATACTGAAATAGATGCCCGCGATTTTTTTCATGCTGTCGACATCGTTGGGCTTCTCGGCCAGAACCTCTTTGAACATGTCGATGGCCTGGTTGGCGATCTTCAGATTGTCTGGTGTCGTGACTCCCGGGGCTACATCCTGCTCAAGAGCGGTGGCCAGGTAGGTCTTCGCCATAGGCAGCTTGGGATCGAGCTCGGTGGCCTTCTGGAAGTGCTCGATTGCCTCATCGTAGTGACCGGCTTTGTAGGCGTCGCATCCCTTGTTCAACTGATCGCGGGCCAGGAGCTGGTTGCAGCCGCTCATGCCAATGACCATTCCGGTTAGAGTCACCGCGAGTGCCCAGAAACGTGCGGATCCAATCATGTTCGTATCCTTCTCCTTCAGGCTTGGGCCTGCAGGCCGTGCCTGGAAACTTCGAGCGGTTCCACAATTCACGTGCCCTTTTCGGCGTCTTGCAGGGTGGCCTTTTCTTGATGAAAAAGCCACTTGGCGGTTGCGGTCCTGAGTATAGCAATTGTGGAACCGCTTTAGCAGCCAGATGCGGCTAAAACCTGCCGCATCCAGGGCAAAAAAATTGTACTCTTCCACGCGTCCGGATCAAGTGTCACCGGACACAGCCAGCCTATTGGCCTTCCTGGATCTTGGGCGTCATCAGCCCGATATGGTCCACGTTAGCGGCCTTGCCGATATCGATGACGTCGGCGATATAAGCAAAGTTCACGTCGTCGTCGCCCTTCACAAACATCACACGCTCGGCGCGGTTGGCATAAATATCAGTCAGCTTCGCCAGCAGATCGGAGTGCAGAACATCGGTTTCGTTGATCTTGTACGCCGGGGCCTGGCCGGGGCGATAGAGAACCTGAACCACGATGGTGCGGTCGTTCGGCTGCTGCTGCTGCTGTTGCGGATTCTTAGGCGGCTGGGGCACCAGCGCATCCAGACCTTTGGGGGTTACCGGCACGATGACCATGAAGATGATCAACAACACCAACAGAATGTCAATCATCGGGGTGATATTGATGTCAGACATGCTGCCGCCGGCCCCGCCCATAGACATTGCCATGGCTTAAACTCCTCGTTTCCTCAAAATCGTTAAAGAGACAATCCCGCTTCAGCGTCACTCGCCGCCGATCCGCTGATTGCCTTCCCGTCTTTGCGTCAACAGGCCGACTTCTTCAACGCCCGCCGTGCGCACATCGTCGATGGCGTCTTCAACCACTTTGTACTGCGCGCGCTCATCGGCGCGGATATAGATCATCTTGTCGGTCTTGTCCTGGAGCTTATCGCGCACCAGGCTGCCAAGCTGCGAGGGGTCGACCTTGTTCTGCCCCAGATACACCGCACCGTCGCGGGTGACAGCGACAACGACAGCGTCTTCCTTGTCGGCGTCGGGCATGTTGGTGGGATTTTCCACCGTGGCCAGGTTGATGGCCACCTTGTTCTGCAGCATGGGGGTGATGACCATGAAGATGATGAGCAGCACCAGCATCACGTCGCACATGGGGGTGACATTGATGTTGCCATTAACCTTGCTGCCTTCGTTGCGAACCGAAATTCCCATTGTGGGGCTCCGTGCGTTTGAAATTGATGCCGGATGCGGTCCGGCAGTGCTCGAAGTCAAGCAACCCGCGCGAGGATCAAAGGGCTGGGCGGAAGAGATTCAGGTCCTCCGCCCGGCAAGATGCTCGCTCGAGCCAAGCCACTTCGCTCTTAGCGCTTGTGGCTCTGCTTGATGAAGTAGTCCACCAGCTCGCTGGAGGAGTTGTCCATCTCCACGTCAAAAGCCTCGACGCGGCCGGTGAAGTAGTTGAAGGCCATGACGGCAGGGACGGCCACGAGCAGGCCGAACGCTGTGGTGACCAGAGCTTCAGAGATGCCGCCCGCGACGGCGCCGATGCCGGCGATCTTCTGGGTGGCGATGGCGTCGAATGCGTGCAGAATGCCGACGACGGTGCCGAACAGCCCAACGAACGGAGCGGTGGCGCCGATGGTGGCCAGAACCGAGAGGCCCCTCTTGAGCTTGGCGTGCACGATGGCCTCAGCCCTCTCGAGGGCGCGGCCTGCGCTGGCGATGGTTTCATCGGTCGCAGTGCCGGACGAGGCGCGGAACTCCTGCAAACCAGCCGTAACAACTTCGGCCAGGTGGGACTTCTTGTTGCGGTCGGCGATCTTGATGGCTTCTTCGAGCTTGCTCTCCTTGAGCGCGCCGGCGACCTACGGCGCGAACTCGCGCGACTGCTTGCGGGCGGCGGAGAAGTAGAGGTAACGGTCGATCATGACGGCCAGCGACCAGACCGACTCGACGAAGAGGATGATGGCCACGGTGCGGGCCATCCATGCCATGTGACCCCAGAGTTGCAGGGGGCTGAAGCCAACGGTCTGGCCTTCATCCTGAAGGAAGGCAAGACTGTTGACCGCGTGCGAAGCGAAATGTGCGAGCTGAGCGAGAATCACTGAATCGTTCCTCCTAAGGAGATTCTTTTGGACTGCATTGAACCCGACGCGGCGGGAGGTTGAGTTCCAAGGAATGCGGCCCATTGGGAATACGCATTCGAGCTGAAAGCGATGCTCCCTGCCAAAGGTGCGGCAGGGAGCGGAAAGTACATCACCCACCCAGGGTGAAGATCACGTTGACGGTCGTTTCGACTTCGACCGGCTCATTGTTGAGCAGGTAGGGCCTGTAGCGCCATTGCCTCACCGCATCCAGCGCCGCCTGTTGCAACATGGCGGGCCCGCTGACGACCTTCAGGTTTTCGATGGTCCCCTGCTTGGAGATCACGGCCTGCAATACGACTGTGCCCTGTACGCGGGCCGCCTTGGCGATAGGCGGATAAGTGGGTATGGTTTTTTGAATCAACATGCCCACCGCGACACCGGCCGAGATGTTCACCTTCTTGGGAGCCGCGGCCTGCACCTTGGGAGCGTTGCCGCTGCCAAATAGGCTGCCCATAACGCCGGAGCTGCTGCCCATGCCTTCCATGCCGGCTACGCCGAAGTTCGAAGCCGGAGCTTCCTTCTCAGTCACCATTGTGATGTTGTGCGGAATCTTGGTGGGCGCCGTGAGCTGGTTGTTCATCATCTCCGACTGCACGTGCACCACGCGCACTTCAGGCGGCGGAGGCGGCGGAGGCGGCGGTGGAGGTGGCGGCGGCACGGTCAAAATCGTCGCCATCAACGCGTTGGGGAGCGCCTCGGGATAGATGAGCGGAATCAGGATGAGCAAAACGAGGATCGCGGCATTGATGCCGCCGGTGAATAACATCCAACGGCCGCTCTTTGTCTTGATCCTGTTCGCAGATTCGAATGTGGAGTCTTCAAACATGGCCAGCCTCGGAGATCAGGTATCTTACTCCTATTTTAGACACCACGGGAGGGGGAATTGTTCCCGCCGGGAAAAAACTCGCAAACGAGCGAGTAAACCTTATCAGAAGTGCACTCCTGCTGCCAAGAGTGCCGCAAAACTGGTGCAACCTTCAAGTGCCCGAAGTACCCCCTGAAAGCGCCCGCAGGCCGCCGCGGTGAACCTCCATCAGGAGTGATTCCCCCTTGAGAATGGGTGCACAAATCGAGCTTTGCGGCCATGGATTCTAACCTTTTGACCTTCTCGCTGCCGGCAGGGAGGCGGCTCTGCCTTTTCCGGCGCGGTATTCCTGCCAGGCCACCAGCATGGGGGCGGCAATTGCGATGGATGAGTAAGTTCCGATGAGGATGCCCACCACCAAGGCGAAGGAGAATCCGTTCAGCACCTCGCCGCCAAAGATAAACAGCGAGAGCACGGTGAGAAAAGTCAGGCCGGAGGTGAGCACGGTCCGGCTCAGGGTCTGGTTGATGCTGCGATTCACCAGGTCGGTAAGGCTTTCGCGCCGGCTGAGGCGAAGATTCTCGCGGATGCGGTCGAAGACGACGATGGTGTCGTTCATGGAATAGCCGACCAGGGTGAGGATGGCGGCAATCACGGTGAGGCTGATCTCGCGG
>Ga0187876_1000088_pt1 | contig 90301 bp, 78 predicted proteins | sample June2016WEW_17_4_FD_133000 | JGI IMG/M metagenome (GOLD analysis project Ga0187876, IMG submission 133000) | Peatland microbial communities from SPRUCE experiment site at the Marcell Experimental Forest, Minnesota, USA - June2016WEW_17_40 | ecosystem: Environmental > Terrestrial > Soil >... | reverse complement strand
CCCGGTCTTTTCTGCGCGAAGCGCAGCGGGCGACAGCACTCGAACGCGGCGCGCTGGCAGTTCCTCCGGGAAATAGCCACTAGATACGTATCGTACCTAGTGGAGCGCCGAAACGGTGCCCGCGCTCGCGTGAGATGCCTTGCCCGGTCTTTTCTGCGCGAAGCGCAGCGGGCGACAGCACTCGAACGCGGCGCGCTGGCAGTTCCTCCGGGAAATAGCCACTAGATACGTATCGTACCTAGTGGAGCGCTGAAACGGTGCCCGCGCTCGCGTGAGATGCCCTCCCCGGTCTTTTCTGCGCGAAGCGCAGAGGGCGATAGCACTCGAACGCGGCGCGCTGGCAGTTCCTCCGGGAAATAGCCGCTAGATACGTATCGTACCTAGTGGCACTTTGTAACGGCGCTCGCGCTGTCGTCGGATGCTCTGCCGCGTCTATTTGGGGCGACAGGCCGGCGGGGTCATTTCCAGCGGTATTCCCGCGCGCCGTTCAACTTCAACTGCCACCAGTCGCCGTGCGCCTGCGTTTCCGCGGTGGACGCCGGGCCGCCTGCGCAGCGCACTTCGGCCGGGCGGCCGAAACGCGCGGCGCTCAGCTCGATGAAGAAGTCCCGCGCGCGCGGCAGAGCGCGCAGCACCCATTCGCCCTCTTCGCGCCGCACCAGCACGCTGCCGTCCGTGCGCACGTCGCCGAAGTCGAGCACCTTGCCGCTTGCGTTCAGCCGGTGCTGATAGATGTCGGCGCTGCCCTGCGGCGAAGGCGGTTCGGCGTCAAAGGAGATGTCCCGGCCGTGATCGCGCACGTGCAACGTTCCCGCTCGAATGCGCCCGCGTCCGTCGCTGCGGCCCTGCAACGTCAGGCGCTCCTCGTCCGGCAGAAATAATCCGATGCGCACGCCGTAGTCTCCATCGGGCAGATCGTCCGGCAGGCGAACGTCATGCGGGCCGTCGCGCAGCGTTTCGCCCGTTTTCCAGGTTGAGCTGGCGCGCGGCAGGACATGATCGTTCTGGAACGAGATGTTATCGCCGCTGCCGCCGCGGGTGACGAAATGGACGAAGCAGTTGTAATCGCGCGGCAGGGTTTCCCCGACGCGCCATTCGTAGCTGAGCGCGAAGGCGCGTTCGCCGGTCTGCCGGAATTCCGCAACCGCCGGCTGGATGCGATGAACGCCGCCCTGGTCCCAATCCGACTCGGCGCGGGCGTTGGCAAAGGTGCTCTCTTCCGTGCGCGCGTAGTCGGCGATGACATCCTGGAGCAACGCCGTCCAGGCCGTGACCCCTGCGCCGCTCGCCGCCCATCCGTATTGCGGCAGGGTGACCCCGCCCTCGCGCAAGGGTTCCGCGTCGTCGTTGGCGGTCACGGTCAGCCCGTTGTCGTAAGCGACGCGGACGCGCTTCCAGGTCCCGGCGCGGGCCGCTTGCGTGCCGTCCACCCAGCGGCCGTTCACCTGGTATTGGATGCTGACCGGCAGCGCGGTCGCATAGCGCGCGGTGACCGGGGACATCAAGTGATGTTCGAGCCACGCCAGCGGCACGACCGAGTACGCCGCGGTACCCAGAAAACCGGCGTGGCCGTAAATGACTTCCTGCATCCGGTATTGGTCGAGGAGTTCCATGGGCGGCAGCGCGCCCCAGCTTCGGTCGCTCCACCAGCGTTCGTAGTAGCCCATGCCGTGATTGAACTGCAGCGGATGAATTTTCAGGAGGTCGAAGTCCACCATCAGCGGAGCGGTCCGGCCGGCATTCTCGGGCACGCCGAGCCGGAATTGCGCCTCGACGCCGTCGAGCAACCCGCTCCAGAACCAGTGGTTGGCGCCCTCGCCCAGCACCGGCCCGCCGTAGAGCCCGCGCTCGAACGCCCATAACTGGCGATGCGCCTCCCAAACGGTCCGAAACATTCCGGCGCCTTCCGATTCGGCGCGGAAGTCCACGTGGAACCATGGCGGCACGGAGGAATGCACGTCCAGAAAATCGGCGTTCGGTTTGTAGAGAGCCAGGATCTGCGAACTCTGTTCCGTCGCCAGAGGCAGGATCGAGTGCGGCTGAATCGCGAACGATTGAATCTTCGTCTGGGGCTGATACCACGCCGGCACGCGATGGCCCTGCGAGTCGAGCGCCACGTCGGCGTCATCGAACCCTTCGTAATTGGGGTAGTAATCCACGTAGTTCTCGTGCAGGGCGATGTCGTATCCCAGGCTTTTTGCGGTGGCGACCAGGCGCTTCATTGCGGCGCCGCCGCCCAGGTCGGGGTTGGCCGGGACATGCGCGGGGAGCGCGTTGTCGTAGCCGCTGCGCTGCCAGTTATGAATGATCGCGACGCAGTTATTCAGCCCGTAACCGTGCAGCGTTTCCAGATTGCGCGCGATGTCGTCGAAACGCCCGCCCCAGATGTCGAGGACGATCTTGCCCGCCAGGTGGCCGCGGAACGGAGAGGGCGGATTCGGGATGTTGGGCAGAGTTTCCGCCACCTGCCAGGCGGCACAGAACACCGCGCGCTCGTGCAGCGGGACGCGGCTGCCGTCGGTGCGGGCGCCATAGACGGCGCGCGTGTTCTGGTGATCGGAGGCGGACGATTTCGTCCAGTCGAGAAACGTGCTGACGAACAGGTTCTCCTGCTCGAGATAAAACACCTTGCCGGAGTAGTAAGGAACGGTCACGTCTCGTTGGCGCGGCGCCGGCCCCCAGCGCCCCGCGTCGAACGCGGCGATTTGCGGCGCGTCGCAGCTCACCTCCAGCACCAGGCTTTTCCCGATCAACTGCGCCGTGCAGCGGAGCGTCGCCGTTTGCCCGTTCATCTCATACGTTGAAACGCAGGCGACGCCGCCGGGCGCCGCCTCCAGACGGCTGCCCTTGAACGTGGCCGTCTGCGTCCATTCCAGGCGCGCGTCAGCCGCCAGCGAAACGACTTCGGATGCTTTCGCGCCCTGCGATGTTGCCCGCAGTTGCCAGATGCCGAGCGGCGGATCGGAGGCTGCAGCGGGACCGGACCATTGATATTCCAACTTCCCGTCGGGGCCGCTGTAGGTCAGTGTTGCGCGATCGGCGCTGACGCTGGTGGTGATGCCGCCCACGAAACCCGAGGCCGGCGCGACTTCCCCGTTTTCCGCCGGATAGAGGCGGCGCAGGTCCAGCGTCGGCGCGGGTTCATGGCCGGCAGAATCGTGCATGCCCGGACCCTCCGGAAGTTCCCGGGACGCCGTGGCCGCGTAATGCGCTCTTGAGCATCCGGCGGTGAGGCTGAGAATGGCCAGGAAGCCAATGGACGCTGCTGCGCGCATGACACCTTCCGGAATGGAATTCGAGCAAGGTGCTTACTGAGCGGCTTCGGACGTCCGGCCGAAGCGGGCGACCCATTGCGGCGTGGCGCTCAGGCCGCCCCAGCCGCCCGGATTATGGTTCGCTTCAAAAATCTTCCGCAGCGTCGGGTCGTATGGCGCCAGGGCTTCCCAGAGCACGCCCGGCGAGTCCGCCCAATGCGGATCGGGCTTACCGCCGTCAATCCGCTGGAACTTCGCGCCCTTGATCTGCTTGTTCCACATGAAGTCCCGGTTCGTGGCGATGAGGCGGGCGATATCCTCTTTCGTGAAGACCAAGCCATGTTCGTACGCCGCCACAATCGCGCTGACGTCCACGCCGTAGTACCCGCCGTTCGGGTGCACGCCGACCCAGTGCTTGAGAGAGCCATCCGCGTTGGTGTCCCACGGCACGCCCGGGTCCCAGTAATCCCAGACGAAATACTTGCCGTCGTCGCGGAGTTTCATTCGAGACTTCATCACCTGGAACCACTTCTCGGCGCGTTCACGGTAGACGGCTTTGTGCGTGGCGTCGTACATGGCGAGCATCCACTCGGAGATCATGTTTTCCTTGTTGTCCGGCAGCGAGTTGCCGACCGTCTTCCCGGTGTCATATCCCTCGGTCCACTTGCCGGTCTTGGGGTCAAGCCCGAATTGCGGAACGACCCAGATGCCGCCTTCCTTCGTCTCGCGCCATGCGCCGCGCGAATTCCATTTCTCGAACGTTTTTTCGGCAAGTTGGAGATATTCCTCGGCCTTGGCGCCGTACTCTTTTTTCAGAGCCGGTGTCTTGAGAATCTCGCCGGCCATCATCACCACGGGGCGAAGGAACAGCGCGTCGCCCACCTCGACGTCCGTGTAGCGCGTCTCGACCCCGGCGGGAAGATAATCGAGGACGCCCTCCTCCTCTTCCTTGGGCCAGCCGATATAGCCGTCCGGCTCCTTCACGCCGCGCTTGATGACGGAGTCCGTCCAATCCATCAGCCGGTTCACCCACTCGCGGTCGCCCGTGGCCATGTAGCCGTAGTAGTACCCGTTCAGGAACGGGCTGACGATCCAGCCGATCTCCTCGCCCATTTCCTTATCGCAAGGGCGGTCGCGGCCGTCGTTGATGATGCTCTGCTTCCAACGCTGCATCCAATCCTTGGCGACGGCAGGATCCATGGGAGCGCCCGCCTGCACAGCCGCGCCGGCTGCCGCGTCCTTCTGGCCCTGGGCGATGGAAAACCCGCCCGGAAGAATCCACGCGAGCAGCAGTCCGCAAATCGCACCGCCGTACAATCTATGTGACATATCGGCCCTTTCAGATGTTTCGAATCCCACTGCTGTCGCCCGTGATTACCACACGGACGAACGCCAGTCAACCCGCCGCGGCGGCCCTACTGCCGCTCCACCAGCGGCGTCACGTCGAAGATGAACCGGCCCTCGGCGCGGATATTCTCGGTCTGCGCCCACGGCATCAGAACAGGCGCGGTCCCTTCGGCCCGAACGATGTCCGCAGTCAGCATGAAGTTGTCGCCTGCCACGGAGGAGCATTGCAGCATCACCACTTCCTTGACGCCCTGCTTTGGGGTCGCGTTGCCGCCGGGCGTCGCCTCCGTCAGATGCCCCTGATACTTCTCCCGCAAATCCACCGGGTTTCCGGCGGCGTCTGCGGGCTGCTCGTCGGCCTTGGCCATCCATGCCTCCGTTATGAGGACAAAGGCCAGCGGCTGAACGGCTTCGATGGCCTTATTGAGGATGGCGGAGGCGGCGTCCTTGTCGTTGATGAACTCCCGCAAGGGCAGCACGGAGACGGCCTGGTCCTGAAGGAACAGCGCCACCGGTTCGCAGAAGGCGTCTCGCTCGAAGTGCAGACGGGCGGTGTCGCGCATCTGCTCGAAGAACTGCGTGATTTCCGTTCGCTGTTTGCCGGTCACGATTCGCACAGCCGGATTCCTTTTCATTCCCGACGTCGGGCATGCTATCTCAAGCGTCGCGGGGACGTCAACCGCTCGGCATGGAACTCCGCGCGTTCTCGCGCCTGCCCTTTTCCGGTCAACCTGTTTTGCCCCCGAGCAACTTCACCAGGCTCGCCGCCGTCAGAGGAGCGCATCCCTCGAAATGGTTATTGATGTTGACAAAAACCTTATGCCCGAGCCGCAGATTCGCACGGACGATGCTCACCGCCGCCTGAATGCTCTCCGGCCTCGGTTCAACGATGCCGTCCCACGCCGAGTCCGTCGCTTCCTCCATCGCCTGCCGGTCGGGGCCGTGCAACCGGACAATCGTGCCGGCAGGCGTGGTCGTCTCGTTCTTGCTGAAGACCTCGGCGATGTGCGGCATGTAGTAGCCTTCCAGAAAGACGTATCCCAGTTTGTGCTCCCGAAGGAAATCGAAGAACGCCTTCGACAGGTAGTTGGGGTTCCGCGTCTCGATAGCGTAGCCGAACTCCTTCGGGGCCTTGACGAAGAACTCGTGCAGCCGGTCAAGGAACGCCTGAAGCGATGGCATCTTCGTTTTGTTCAGGTACTCGAACTGGAACATGATGGGGCCGAGCTTCCCGCCCATTGGAGCGAGGGCGTCCAGAAAACGTTTCAACAGGTCGGCGCTCAGGAAGTCGGGGTTGGGTTGGTTGGCGAGATCGGCGTGTCCTTTGGGCTGCTTGGCGTAGTGATGCGTCAACGTTATCGCGTTGGCCGCCTTGACCGTGAAGACGAAGTCGTCCGGGACGCTCTGAGTATACTCCTTCACCGTAGCCGGCTCAGGCAGCTTCACGCCCGACGGAAACAGGCTCCAGAACCACTGGTCAACCTCGACGGTATTGAAGAATTTTGCGTAGTCGGCCAGATAGTCGTTGGCGGCATACCGGACGCCTTTCCGGTAAATCAGCCCCTTCCAGCCCTCGTACTTCCATGAGCAGGTGCCGACCCGAAGGAGCGGGCGATACCGAGACGGGATGTCGAGGTTCAGTGTCTGCATGCTGGTTCCGCTCCCTGCCGCTGTGCCTTCTTTCATTGTACTCATTCGCACCTGAGCGCGGCCACTCGCCGGCGATGGGATATCTGGAAGTCCTTTCGTGACTGCCTAACGCTTGTAGACCAAGCTCAAGACGAGTATCATCCACGGCGGCTCAAGGCCGGGAAATCCTCGCTCATCCGGGAATCTCGGCCAAAGGCAGACACGCCATCCTTTCGCGCAGGGGTTGCAAGCAGGAAAGGAGCGTCCGCATGGGCAAGGACTACGAGATTCAGAAGGGACAGGAAGACGGGCCTTGCGTGGTCTACCGCTGTCCGGAATGCGGCCGCCAGATTGAGTCCCTCCTGAGTGACGCCGGTTCCAGAGACAACTGCTCGGCGTGCGGGAAGGCCCTCACGGTGCCCGGCGAAGCGGAATGGCAACTACTCCAAGAAGCAGGGACTTCGAGGCAGCATTCAAGGAACCTTTTCACGGTCGCGTGGGTTTTGCACGAAGCGGTGGAAGCGGCGGTCGCCAAGGCCGCGCTCGACGAGGCCGGCATCACGTATCTCGCTGAAGACTTCCAGAGAAACCCGTACGATGGAGTCCTGGCGACTCAATTCGGCTGGGGACGGATTCTCGTGAGCGAGCAGGACATGGAACGGGCGAAAGAGATCATCCAGGAGGCTCTGAAACCCCAACCCTTGGAGGATGTGGAAGACGGCCCCGAAAGCGACGACGAGGCGGAACCCGACGACACGGCGGAACCCGAAGCGGGCTGAGACCGCCGGGATGGCCGACGGTGCAAGCTGGAAGAGTTCTGAGAGGACAGGACATGTTCAAACTTGCGTCGAAGAGATGGCTCACAGCGATGTTGCTGGCAGCCGTTTCGGTCTTTGGCGTCGCCGCGATGTCGGGCGGTGGAAATGCCTCGGCGGCCGAAGGGAACGACGCCGATACGCTTTCGTTCGGCCTGGCGGACGGCAGCTATTTCGTCGGTCACGCGTCCTTTACGCTGAGCCAGGAGACGCCCTATGGAACGCTGAAGGTTCCCTCGAAGGCGGTCTCCGGTGTTTTTACCGTCAGGAAGAAGGGAAGTATATCGTCTCAGCTTCTGTCGTCTATATCATCTGCCTCATATCCACAGATATCGCACATTCAACAAGGCCCTGCCACGCAGGTGAGCACCCTCGACGGCTTCGAGTTCCGCGCGCGTGGTCTGGCCACGCTTACGGAGATGACCGTCGTGACCGATGAGGGCGCCGTCACCATCAAGCCGGAGCAAGTGGCGAGGATAGAACGGAAGCCGCTCCCCGCGCCGGAGCAACCGCAAGTTCAGAAGTGAGCGCGGGCAACACCGCACGGGAGCCGGCGCTCCGCTCGCCGATTTTCTGATACCGCCGACGATGGCGGCGGGCGGCTAAGCGTTCGAGAGAGCCTGGTCCCCTGGCGGCTCGTCGGTCGCATCGGCGGCGCCGTTGGATTCGAGTTCGCGCCGGTGTTTAGCGCTGGCCTTCTCCAGTTTCCCGATGCGGAGCGGGTCGCTGTCGTCGAACGATTCCTGCGCCTCGCTCGAAGCCTCCGCCGCTTGCAGCGCCGCCGCAATCTTCTGGCGCAGTTTCTCATTCTCCTCGAGCGCCTGCTCAGCCTGCTGCCGGGCTTCCGCAGCCTGTCTCTCAAGCCGCTGCCGTTCCTCCTCCGCCTGGCGGAGACGGTTGAGTGCGGCCTCGAGCTGAATCCCGACGCCGTCGCGGTGATCAGTCAGCTCCTTCAACTGCGCTTCGAGCAGGTCGCGCTGCGCCTGCGCCTCCTGCCGGCTTTTCTGGAAGCGGGCGGTCTCCTGCGCGAGCCGCTGCACGCTCGCGGCGTAGGCGCGGTCGCGTTCCACGGCGAGGCTCCTCACCTGCATCTCGAGCCTCGCGCGCCAGTCCGGCAAATCGCGCGGGCGTTCCTTGAGCTTCGCGATCTCCTGCGTGAGGCGTTGCGCGGTCGTAACGTAGGTCGTCACGTCCTTGAGCGACACTTGCGTTGCCTCTTCGCCCATCCATTTCATGGCGGAAAGCCGGATCTTCAGGATGATCTCGGCGCCGTTGTCCAGGGCGAACCGGACCTGGCTGGCGGCGAGTCGTTGCGGCTGGTTGTTCAGGTGCGCTTCGAGCCGCGTCTGGAGCCCGCCGCGGAGCATGCGTTCGGCCTTCGGGTTCATGAAGCAGATCCGGCCCAGGCGGTCCATGATGACGACGGGCGCTTTGAGTTGCATGACAAGCGAAGCGAAGTCAGGCGCAGGGCCGGCCGTCGCCGGCAATGGCTCCATATCCGGCGCGCCTTCGTAGAGGTCGTCGGAGCGCATATCGGGAATCCCGGACAAGAATTGCGCCTCACCCACTGGAAGCCCCGCATTTCGGCCTGCGCACCTGCTTCAACATTCTTATCATACGAATGGCGCAGCGTCAATATGCGCTCTCGGTTCGCGGCGGCGCTCGGCGGCGCGCCAGGATGAGCTTATCCTCGTCGGCCAGGATCTCCATGTTCTCCCGCGCCTCCCTGAGCGCCCGCCAGGCCACGGCCGGCGGCGTCGTGCCGAGATTGCCCTTCATGTCCATGAACAGGTAGTCCGCCCCTGCGTAATCGTCGAGCAACACGATCTCCGTGCGGTGCGGAACCTGGCAATACAAATCCCATTGGACGGCCAGGCGCCCGTCCGCAGGCAGGAGCCGGCGAGCGATATCCGCCGCCGCGCGCTCCCGCGCGGTGACCTCGAACGGCCTCATGGGGAACCCGTTCGAGAGCGTCGGCCGCGTCAGCCAGATCGCTCCGTTCACCGCAAGCAACGCTGTCATGAACACGATGAGCGGGCCTTTCGCCGAACGCGGCCCTCGGGCGAACCGCGCCGCTCCGAGCGCGGTCGCGAAGAACAGGAAAGGGATGATCGGCGCGCTACGGTAATACGCCAGCATCCGGAAATCCGGGTCCGGCGAAAGCAGCACCACCACCGCCGGAGGCAGAATCAGCAGCGCGCTGCGCCAGTCCGCCAGGAACAGGAACCCGCACGTCGCCAGCAGCGTCAGCAGCGGCCACGAAATCAGCGAGAGCGCAATGCGCCACGGGTGCGCCAGGATGTTCAGCGCGATCGCCGGCAGACTGTTCCCGTAAGCTCCATAGAACTTCAGGTACGCCGGCGGCGTGCCCGCGGGCGCGAACGCGCGCGTGACCGCCGCCGCCAGCAGGAACCAGGCCAGCGACAGGCCCATGGTTCCCCAGCCCAGCCGCCGCTGGCGCCGCACCAGCAGCAGGTACAGGCCGAACGGGGCCAGGTACAGCGCCACATCCGTCTTCACCCCGAGGGCCAGGACCAGAAAGATCCAGTATGCTTTTCGATGCCTGGCCAGCGCGCAATACATCGCGCTGAACGCGCAGAAAGGCAGCAGCGCCTCGTAGTGCGAGGCCTGGTGAATGCAGCCGACGTAGTAGTTCACCAGGTACAGCCCCGCCGTCAGCGCCGCCAGCGCGCGGCTGTTCGTGGCGTAGCGGGCCAGGAGGAAGAGCGGCACGGCGGCGCCCGCGAGAAGAACGCTCTGGAACAGCAGCAGGGTCAGCGGGCCATCGTGCAGCGCGTAGAACGGGAGCGCCAGGAGCAGCGTCGGCGTAAAGTGCACGCCGAAGTGGCTCCGGCCGATCAGCGGCGAGTACATGAACCGCCCGTGGAGCGTCCAGTGCAGGCTGTAATCAATCAGCCCCACATCGTGCGGGAAAGTGTGGTGCGAGGCCTGCTGCGAAAACGCAATCCAGCCGTAATACAACTCAGCCGCCAACAGCCCCGTGACCGCGACCATCATGATGAGCGAAACGCCAGGCCGCGCCTCGGTGGCCCCGTCGAGGACACGCGCCGGCGTCATTTCTCAGGCGCCGCGTTCGATGCTCCCTCATCCTCCACCAGCGTCCAACTGCTGTCGGGATTGTATTCCTTCATGTTCCGGGCGAGGTCCGGGGTTTTGGACCCGAGGTCCTTTTGATAGAGCTTGCCCTGGTGGCTGATGATGAACGTCATCACGCCGGAGGCGCCGTACTCGCTCGGCCAGGCAACCAGGGCGAAGCCGGCGATCATGTTGCCATTGATGACGTAATCGTATTGGCCGCCGGGTGCGTCGGGGCCCTGGCACTTGAGGATGTGGTAGAAGTAGCCATGGTACGGCTGCGGGCCGGAGTGGTCCTTCTGCCCGAGCGTGTAACCTTCCATATCAGCCTGGGCGACAAACTCGCCGAACGGGCTCTCTTCCTCGCCGGGAGCCGCCGCCCAATAAAGCCCGTCCTTGCCGTTCTTGCTGATGAAGCGCTGGGCGTACTTGAGCACGCCGCTGTCATCGCGGTCCACGCTGGCGTACTCGCGCTGCGCTTCGAGATACGCGCGGCAGACGGCGATGGTTTCCAGTTCGTTGGCGCCGATGCGGCGGGCGAGGATTTCCTTCTTGCCCGCTTCGGTGTCGAAGAACCATTTGCCGTCCGGCAGGCGCGTCAGCGGAATGGGGAAGGGCCAGTTGTCCTTGCCGATGTCAACAATGGAGGTATTCTCGTCCTTCTTCTCCAGCTCGAGGTGCTCGCCGGCGTTCTTGACGAAGCGGTCGAAGGCCTTCTCGTCCTCGACCTTGTCGCCGGTGACGAACTCCGAAGAAGCCGGACCGAACATGCGGTCGAGGGCCGCGCGGTCGCGCGCCTTGGCGGCGGCGACGAGCGCGGCGGCGGCCTGGTCGTCGCTGTCGAATTGCTGCTGGCCCGCGCCCGGCTCGCCGGCGGGGCGGACGAGTTCGGCCTCGCTCCCCGTGGTGATGCAACCGGTGATGGCGGCGAGTATGAAGGCGCCCGCGCAGACGAGCGCGGCCATTACGGCTCCGGAAGTTCGAGAATGCATCCTTGCTCTCCTTAATTGAGCCGCCGGCGATATCCGGGCGGACGTTTCAAATCTCCGACGCTGCCGGCACTGCCGGCAGTCAGCGATGCGCGATCTTCATCGGTGCGAGGCCGAGGCATTGCCGCGGGCGCTTTGAGCGCGAGCTGCGCCGCCCGAGCCGCCGCTGAAGGCGCTGCTGCGAGCGGGTTGCGGCGCGGCCCGTGCCGGCGCTGCGCGGGCGACCGGCGCTGCGCGAGGGGCCGGCGCGCGGGCGGCGGCGCGAGGAGCCGGCGCGCTGCGGGCAGGCGCGGGCTTAGTCGCGGCCCGCCGGGTCGTCGAGGTGGCGCGCTGCACGGAACGCTGAACCGTGCTGCGGGTTTGCGTGGCGGCAAAGATGTTTTTCGAGGATGCGGGCGCAGCCTGCCTGCCGACCGCCAAACCACGAGCCGCGCCGGCGGCGGGCTTCGCGGCGGCGGCTCCGCGCGCACGATTGAGGCCCGCTTTTTCGGCGACCGCAGGCGTGAGCCGCGGCGCGGACCTCAGCGGCGCGCGAGTCCAGGTTCTGGGAGAGGCCTTCCATCCCGCCGGGCGGCGGTTCCATGCCGGCGGATGACGGTCCCATTCCTCGGGGTGATGCCATCCGGAATACCACCCGCCGCCGGTCACGATGCATCGCCCGCCCCAGTCGAAATCGTCGTCGCACCAGAGGCCGATGGGGTAGCCGGCGCCGTAGGTGACCGGACAGACGCCGGCATAAACCGCGTCCGGGTCGTACTGCGGCACGTAGATCACCTCGGGATCAACCGGCTCGATGCGGATGGCGCCGTTGTCGGCGACCACCTGCTGCTGCGGATTGGTCTGGAGATTCTGCGCGGCTTGCGCCTGGGCGCGCAACTGCTGGATGCACGCGAGCACGTCCTGCTGCTGGTTCAAGAATGCCGCGCCTAAGGCCTGGGTCCAATTGATCTGGCCGCTCATCATCGCGAGGACGCCGGGGTAATGGACCAGGCCCTTGATGGAGGCATCCCAAGTCTGGGCGGCGATGTCCGCCTCGGTGGGATTGGGCGCGGCCTGAAGCCATTGCTCGGCGGCGGCCACGTCCTGCGGATAGGTGGCGGCGGGCAGAATCAGCGACAGGAGCGGGTCGGGATAGAGCGCGATGGGCCCGAGCAACTGGGCGAGTTGGTCGGCGGTGAGCGTGACGGCCGCCGCGGGCACGCCGGGCATGACGGGCGGTGCGCCTTGCGGGTATTGGACGTATTGCGGGTACTGCGGAGCCTCAACCTGCGCCTGCACCACGGCGCGCCCGCCGACCCAGCAAAGGCTAGCCATCCCGGCCAGGCACGCGATCATGCGCCATTGTTTTCGCATTGCAGTTGCCTCGATAGAGAAGCGCTCTCGAGTCCGCCATGCCCGCTCCGAAAAAACCAGCCGCGCCGGCGATCCGCCTGCGCGGCCGGTTCATTGTCCCGGGCGACCGCCGAAGCTCACTGGCCCGAGCGAATCATCGGCTCACTGGGGCGCAGGCGCCGCAGGCGGCGCAGCAAGCTTCATCGCCTCCTGGACCGTCTTGGTCATCCCCGCGATCTTCGCGTTCGCGGCGGCCAGTTGCTTTTGCAAGGTTTGATTCTCGGTGGTCTTCGCCGCTAATTCGCTGGTTTTCGCCGCGAGGTCGTCCTGGGCCGTCTTGAGATCCTGCTTCGTCTGGTCCAGTTGCTTCTGCAGCTCGGCGACCTTTACCCCGTCGCCCCCGGTTGTCCCAGCGGTCGGCTCCGGCCCGCAGCCCACTGTCATCATCAAGGCCGCGGCAAAGGCCGCAGCGGCCGCCCATTGCAAACACTTCATAGCTTGACCTCCCAATAAGAAGCCCGCATGTTTATCCGATTCGAGGCCTACTGGTTCGCCGGCGGCGCCGCCGATTCGAGCTTCTTCGCAATATCCGCCAGGGCCTTCTTTGCGGCCGCCAGCTCGGCTTCCATGGCCTTCTGCGCATCAACTTCCTGCTGGAGCTTGCCCGTCTTTTGCGTCTCGGCGCCCAAATCCTTCCGGGCTTGGTCCAGTAACGCCTGGGTTTCTGCAAGCTGGCTCTGCAGCCGGTCCGCGCGGGTCTTCTGATCGGCAGCCTCGTTCTGGACGGCTTTCAAGTCGGCGAGGGAACGGCTGTTCGCCGCCAGTTGGTCCTGGACCGTCTTGAGGTCCTTGCGGACCTGGTCGAGTTGCTTCTGCGCCGCGTCGGCCTTCTTCTGCGCCGCGTCGGTCTTCTTCTGCGCGGCCATGATGTCCTGGTCGTACTTCGCCTTCGACACCGAGCTGCATCCCGTGCCGATGACCAGCGGCACAGCGACCGCCACAACGGCTAACGCCCGCAAGTACCACATACCGTCACCTCCTAATGAACAGCAAGGGACAGCCTGCTTTCAAGCATGAGGTTATACGGTCGGATTGGCGCTGTCAAGCGGTTTCTCGGCTGTCCACGTCGCGAGTGTTCCAATTTTGGATGGTACCCGCTTCCGCCACTCCGCTGGAAATGGTATTCTTGTGGCCGGCTCATGCAGAGAGGAGAGCGAGATGTTCAGCACGGAGAAGGTGCTGTTCAGCGCGTTCATATGTTTGTGCGCCGCTGCCGCCGGTTTCGCCATCGGCTGGTGTATGTCCAGGCACATCGGGAAGAAAGACAAACGATAAACGAAAAAGGCAGGGAGTTTATCCCTGCCTTTGTGCGGAGAATCTGCTTCCGGTCCGTTCAGCGACCGCGTCCTCCGCCAAACCCGCCTCGCGCTCCTCCGCCGCCGAAGGACGCATGCGCTGCGCCGTGGAATCCGCTCATTCCTCCGCTTCGGATGCCCGAAGAGGCCGCACTGCGAAACACTCCGCCGCCGCTGCGGAACGCCGGACTTGCCCCGCCGCGGAAGGAGAACGATGAGAAGCCTCGTCCTGCCGCCGCATTGTGGAATCCGCCACCGAATCCGCCTACGCCATTATGGAATCCGCCGCCGAACCGGTCACCGAATCCGTTACCAAACCGGTCACCGAATCGGTTACCGAACCGGCCGCCGAATCCGCGCCCGAAAAAGCATCCGTTGTAAATGCCGGCTGTTATAAAGCCGTACCCCGGACACCAGGCGTAAGAAGAGCCATATGGATAACCATACAAAGCACCGTAATCGTATCCATAGCCGTAAGGTCCGGGCGGCACGTAAGCCGGATTGACATTGACGTACGGGGCTACGTCGGCGTAGTCGTACGGTATCTGATCAGAGTAGACGTCCGAAGGCGCCACAGGCGGCGCTTCCTGGTAGCCCGGGTTCACCGCCACCGGAGGAGCCGCATTCGGGGCCTCAGCGTAGAGCGTCTCGATGCTGACCACTTTCGTGAGGTCCACGTTGACCGGCCCGGCCTCCGTCGTAGCTTTCAGGTCGCTGCTTGAGGCTTTGTATTTCACCCGCAGCTCAATGCTCTTCGTGTAGATGTCCGCCCATTCGTTAGCAATGTCGAAACGGGCCGAGAGGAAGTTCGTGGATGGAATGCTCAGTCGGCCGTACTGGCTGTCAATATCCATGGTGAACGAAACGGCGCCCTTCAGAACGCTCCCGTCCGAAAGCAGAATCTTGAAACCTTGTGCGTTGGGTTGACCCGCCGGTGGAGCTGTACTTCCAGCCACTGTCAGCGGAAGGAGGGACAGCCATATCACCAGCGGCACGATCAGGTTATAACGCATGGTTTGACCCTCCTGCGTCTGTCGCTTTTCCTTCATATCCATCACTCCCCGTAATGATTATATCCCATTTTCTCCCTCTGTCAATGAATTCTTCAGTGGCGAACTGCTTGACGCGGGTGACTTGCGCCGTCACAATATGACATCGGACGCCTGATCGTCAGAGGCCCGCATTTTGACTCTCTAGGAGAGGACAATTCCATGGCACGGAAACCGTTGACATTAACAGTGCTGGGCGGCGGCAGCTACTTCACGCCGAGCTTCGTCGGTACCATGTGCAAGAAAGGCAAGGTCTTCGCGGGCGCGGAGGTCCGCCTGCACGACCTCGACGCCGATCGCGTGGCGACGGTGAAGGCGTTCTGCGAGCGGTTCGTCCGCTCGCGCGACGCAGCCATGACCTTCATCGCCGCGCCGGATCTCGAACGCGCGCTCAAGGGCGCCGATTTCGTGATCGCCACTTTCCGCATCGGCGGCATGAAGAGCCTGACGCTCGACGAGATCATCCCGCCGCGCTTCGGATACTTCGGCAACGAGACCGTCGGTCCCGGCGGAATGTTCATGGCCATGCGAACCATACCGGTGGTGCTCGACGTGGCCCGGCGAATGAAGCGCCTCTGCCCGAAGGCCTGGCTGCTCAACTATGCCAACCCCACCAACTTCATCGGCGACGCCCTTCAACGCGACGGCCACAGGCGATGGGTCGCCCTGTGCGACGGCTACATCTGCCCGCCGCGCGACATCGGCGTCACGGTCGGCGTGGACTTCGAGCGGATCGCCACGCGGCACGCCGGCATCAACCACTGCTCGTGGGTTTACGAGGCGAAATCCGACGGGCGCGACCTGCTGGAGGAACTGCGCCGGCTGGACTCCAAGGCCGTCGAGGCCAACCTCGCCTCGCTCAAGCCCGAGGGCCAGGCGCGCGTCAAGCGGTGGTTGCAGATCTTCCGGACGATGGGGCAATATCCCGCGCCGGCCGGCCACACCGAGCCGTACTTCTATTACGACGAGGCGGTCGAGGAGCAGCGGCAGCACCCCGAAGAAGGCCCTGCCCGGCGAAAGGAAGGCGACGTCAAGAAGTGGGCCCAGTTGAAGGCCATCCTGATCAACTGGAACGAGCAGGAGGCCGCCCAGATCGCCCGGACGCACTTCGGCGGACATGCCGACCTGGCCATCGGCGTCGCGGAAGCGCTGGCCACCGGCAGCGGCGAGCTGTTCCCCGTGAACGTCCCGCATGGCGGCGCGGTGCCGGGCTTCAGTCCGGATACGGTCCTGGAGGTCTACTGCAAGGTCACGAAGAACGGTTTCGAGCCGCAGCCGGTTCCGGCGTTCACGCCGCCGGTCTTCGTCCAGCAGAGCCACCTGGCCGAGGTGCAGAAGATGGTCGTGGCGGGCGTCCTTCAGAAGGACCGCCGGATGCTCTTCGAGGCGTTGTGCGTCCACCCGTTCACGCGCTCGCTCGCGACCGCCGGCGCGCTCTTCGATGCCATGTGGAAGGAAGAAGAGAAGCAGGGAGTTCTGGGGCCGTATTGGGCGAGCTGATGGAAGGCGGAATCGCCTCGACCTATATAAAAGGAGAAAGATCCATGCGCCTGGTCACTCTATCGCTGGCGGCGGCACTCGTCCTGGGATCCTGCGCGGCCGCTTCGGCGCAGGAGGCGATCGCGCCCATCCGCAAAGTTGAAATCGGCAGGAACCGCGAGTTCGTCGTGAACGGCAAGCCCTTCTTTCCGATCATGGGCTGGCTCCAGGATGCCGGGAACCTGCCCAAGCTGAAGGCCGTCGGGATCAACTGCATCGCCGGTTACTGGCGGCCGGCGGACCCCGCCGAGGCCAAAGGCAAGACCGCCGACCAGTACGCCGGGCAGGCGTTCGAGGCGGGCCTCTACTTCCTTCCTCCGTTCGAGCCCGCGTACGCCGACGAGATGAAGAAGCTCAAATCGTCCACCGCCCTCCTCGCGTGGATGCAGAACGACGAGCCGGACAACCCGGTCACCCGCAGCAATGCCCAAGTCGTTCCCGGCAAGGGCGTCATCGTGAACAGCTCGCGGCCTCTTTACATGATGGTAGATGGCAAGCCCGATACCTCCGCCGTCCTCGACCCGATGGCCGGCGCCAGCTTCACCATCAAACTCAAGGCGCCGGTGACCGCGGTGGCCGTCGCCGTGCAAAGCACCACGAACCCCAAGGAGGCCGTCGCTAAAGAGGTCGCCTTCGAGGTCGGCGGCAAGGAAATCCTCAAGGTCACGCTCGAGAAGAATCCGCAGCTCCAGAAGTTCGACCTGACGGAGCCCGCCACCTTCCAGGAGATCACCGTCAAGGTCCTCTCGGCCTATCCGGAAGACAACGTGTGGGGCGCCATCGCCGAGGTCCAGGCTTTCGACAAGGAAGGCCGCAACCTCCTTCTCTCCGAGCCGCGCAAAGAGCCGCGCGAGAGCACCGAGGCCGTGATGGCGAAGTACAAGGCCCTGAAGGCCTTCGACTCGTCGCGGCCGATGGTCATGACCGTCACCGACTTCTTCATCCACGACACGTCCCTCGACCACTGGTGGAACCGCGCGCAGCAGGACAAGCTTTATCCGCAGATGCTCAAGGCGGCGGACGTGGTCGGCTTCGACGATTACCCCATCTACGGCTGGAACCTGCCGGCGAAGATCGGACGCGTCTCGCAGGGGATGGACGATCTGCGTGAGTACGCCGGCAAGGACAAGCCGGTCTATCAGTGGATTGAATGCTTGCCCGGCAGTTTTGAAAACGCCGCCCCCGTCACCGGCGTGGAGATTCGCAACGAGGTCTGGCAGGCGATCATCAAGGGCGCGACGGCCATCGGCTACTTCACGCACCGGTTCAAGCCGACCTTCTCCGAGTTCGGCCCGTCCGAGGAGAACCAGAAGGCGATGAAGGAGATCAATGAGCAGATCACCCGCCTGACGCCCGTCCTCTGCGCGCCCGACGCGAAGCTCCAGCCGAAGATCGAAATCGAAGGCGCCCTGCCCGCCGAATGCCTCGCGAAGGCGGCCAAGGGCGGACTGGTGATCTTCGCGAAGAACATAGACGCCGCCGGCAAGTCAGGCAAGGGAACGATTTCGCTGGACAGCTTGAAGCCCGGCACAAAGATCGAGGTCGTGGACGAGGATCGAACCCTGACCGCCGAGCAAGGCAAGTTCACCGACGACTTCAGCAGACTGGCGGTGCACATCTACCGCGTGGAGAAGTAGCTCGCGCCGTCTGGAGTCGCTTGGCGGATATTTGTAATGACGACTGCACACATATAAGCCCGGATTTGCCAGATACAAGCGGCATTCTTTGGCACGCTGATTGCTTAACCTCGCGCATAGGAACCAGTTAGCGGTGTTTGCCTTACCCACAGGTCGTTCCTGCCAAAGTGACGGGAAGGTGTGCGCTCGGGTCGCCAAAAACGAGTGGACAATGGCCTTTGGCCCGGATTCTCGCCTGTTCAGGGGCGTCGAGAGGTCTCCAAGGCTGGAAAGCCTCCTGGAATGACCTTGACACAGGCTGCTTCGAGGCTACAATACGTCGTTTCGGAGCTGGCCATCTTCGGAGGGACGGTCAAATGGCAAATCTCGGATTGTCCCCAGCGATCCTGTTATAAGGGAATCCAACGTGATGAAAGACAAAACGATGGCGATGATGACCGTGGCGTGGCTGGCGGCTGCAGCTTGGGGCGCGGGGCTTAGACCGGAAGATGTGAAGCTGGAGGATATGAAGCTGACGATCATGCCGCTGCAAGAATCGGTGACGATCGAGTCCCTCCCCGTAATTCACGGCCGCTGGGATGGCGAGCTGAAGGCCGGGCCGCTCTCGTACAGCGGCCCGGTGATGCTGCCGGGCGTGGCGTGGGTATCGGGCGCCTTGCGGCCGAAGTCGCTTGTCGTGACGCCGGCAGGCCATCCGCAGGTCAAGCTGGTCGAGGGCACGGATTATGCGGTTGACTGGGATTTGTGGAGCGTAGCGGGGCTGCCCGGCAGTCAGTACGCGGGACAAAAATGTCACTTCGAATATGATTATACGAAGACACGGCTGGACCTCGTGGAGCAAACGGCCGCTGGAAAAGTGGTCCTCAAGAAGGGCGTCGAGGATAAGTCCGAGCCGCAGTTGCCGGAGGCCGATGCCGGGGCGACACCGCTGCTCAGCGTCTATCTGCCGCCCAATACGGTGAAGTTGACGATGGAGAACATCAATCTGATTGATCCGGCCTATAAAGGCGTGCCGCCGGTCGCGAACACGGCGGTGCTGCGGACGGCGCGGGACAGGATGGCCGCAGGCAAGCCGGTGACGATCGTGTTTCTCGGCGACAGCATCACGGCTCAGCCGGCGACGGATTTCCGGGACGGCAAGGGATCGTATGTGGACCGGTTTGTAAAATGGCTGGAGACGGCGTATCCACAAAGCAAGGTTGTGGTGACGCCGAAAAATAAGGTCGTGCCGGCGGCGGACAGGCAGATCGTTGTGGTCAAGGCCGGCGTGGGCGGCGACGACACGCCGCGCGCCCTCGAGCGGTTCGCCACGGACGTGACGGCGCACCATCCGGACGTGGTATCCATCATGCTCGGGGCGAACGACAATAACCGCGGGAACAGCGGCAACAGCGTGCCGCCGGCGGAGTACAGGAAGAACCTGGAGACGATGGTTGACAAGGCTCAGGCGGGCGGCGCGGCGGTGATCCTGATGACGCCGAGCATGAAGAACCTGAAATGGATCGCGACGGTGCCGAACATGGGCGATTACGCGGCGGCCGTGCGCGAGGTGGCCCAAGCCAAGCACTGCTGCCTGGTGGACAATTACCGTGGGTGGCAGGATGCAGGCCGGCAAGGGTTGAATTATATGGTTCTGCTGGGGACGTGTCTGAATCATCCAGTTGACCGGGGGCATCAGATTTTCTTCAAGGGACTGGTCGCGGCATTTGAGAAAGACGCGGCGAATAACTGATTATGACAAACCCCATTGATATTCCCGGGACACCGATAACCGTCTCCATGTCAAGCGCGGTCGGTTGCCGCAGGCGTTTTCCTGGAAGCCGCCGTTCGTGTGCCGTTCAGACACCCATCTGCCTTCGCTGAAGCTACGAGAGACAGGTTCGCACCGTGTCCGATTTACGCCCTCGGACCGTGCATGATTCTCGTCGCGCGGCGTCAGCCCAATCACAAACACGGCGCATCTTGGTTATGATAAAGGCGGCATGAAGCTGGGAGCTGAGTCACGCACCGCTCAGCTTTCTTACTTCGCTCCTTGTGGCGCCTGCCTCTGATGTGAATCATTCCACTGCTCCCATGAATTGGGATACCCCGCTTCCCTCCATGACAGCAGAGAATCAACTGTCCTTTCCGCCTCGGTGAAAGGCTCTTTTTGCTGTTCGCCGATATGAGAAAAGAGTTTGCGCGCAACTTGAAGGTCTTTGAAGTGGCCGTAAATTTCCATCTGCTCCTCGGGGCTTATCCTCCAAATGGGGTTTCGCGTGGTTTGGTCACCTACAGATATCGCTTGCCCGAAAATGTTGAGTCTGACGGTAGAACCCGAGTAGACCCAAAGATGCTCGTGGTGCTCTTCGACATGCGCAGCGTACCAGTTGCTGCAGGAGGTCTCTTGAATTTGCTCAGAAACATGCCCGAAGGTAATCCGGCACGTTCGTCTGGCGCGGCATAGCGCACAGGTGTAATGTGACGAACTTCCGACTTCAGCACTCGGCACGGTCATGGATGCGAGAATCAAGAGAGTGACTGCTATGATCAGCCAGTCAAACCGCTTCGGCCTCAGCGCTTGAACCCATGCCCAGCCTCGCTTGCTCACCCTGCTTCCTTCTTGTCACGAAGAAGCCGATGGCCGGGGCTGCCACCGCCCCATCATAGCCTGCCGTAGCCCACTGTCGAGTCGCTTCCCGTGCCACCCTTGCCGTTGCGGGTGGCTGGTCCATATCTCAAGGCTTCAGGAGTTCAGGTGCATGTTCCCGCAGCCAGTCCAGAACTTCCTTCTGCAGGCCTCTTGCGAACGCGCTGAGCTCTGCCGCATCGGCATCGGTGGCTGCTCCCGCATAGTCATACTCGGCTGTGTTTCGTTTCCGCCTGCACGTTTCCAGATACTCGGCGTCGCTTCGATGGTTGGCGCCCAATATCAGCGGAAGCGATTGCACGGTTCGATAATGTGCAAGCAATTTTTCCGGCTTGTAGCCTGAAGCGTACAACAGCACGGTACAAAGTTTGAGCGCGGCGTTGTAGGCGATTCCGAAACGCCAATCCGCAGAGACTGCAACGCTTCCCGCATCGGCCAAGTCCCGCTCTACGATCCCGAGGAGGTTCTTGACCTCTTGCCGGCTGGTCGTGTGGCGTTTGAGCCAGCCCTTTTCAGCCCAGTCTTGTAAGGTCATTTTCGCCGCCCACCACAAAAATCTTCGGCGATGCCGTGACGCTTGTGATGAAATGGTCGCCCGAGTCAAGGCGTTTGCGGAATTCGGTCACGTGCAACGCATGAGGGTTCACCTCACGACCGAGCGTCTCCGACACACCTGCCAATCGGCGCGAAAGCTCACGAAGCCCCACGTTGCCGATGACCATCAGGTCGACGTCGCTATGCGCCTCCTCCTCGCCGCTCGCCATAGAACCGAAGACGAAGGCGGCGCGGATGCCCTTCTTACCGAGGGCTTTCTCTAAAACCGTCGTCAATCCGGTCGTTTTCAACACGAGTCGCCGAATGTCCTCATACAGAGGGTGTTCCCTGTTGGCGCGGTAGAGGAGCCGGTTTCCGTCCCGCCGGGACTGGACCAGCCCGAGCCGGGCCAACTTGGTCAAGTCCTGCCTGACCGTGCCCAGCGCAAGACCTGACTGCCTCTCGATCTCGCGGAGATGAAGCTCCTTGTCGGACAGGCCGAACAACAGGCGGAATATTTCCGCCCGGACGCGGGAGGATAAGAGGTCGCTCAGAGCATTTTTCATTGTGCGGTCTTACCATTCAATTGCGCGGTGTCGCCGCGCATTATCCCAGAGATGCGGCTCGTTGTCCAGACTACGCTCAGTCCAACAGCGCTTCCGGCGCGAGTGATACGGCTAACTGGTCGGCTACGGCGAGGCCCTTGAGGGTCGGCGCGACGCGGCTCGCTTTGCAGCGAAGGAGGCCGTCGGATTCAGCGCGGGCAAGGACCTCTTTCTTTTCGGCGGGCAGGTCTACGCCAGTGGTCTTGCGCAGTTCGTCGAGGGAGAAGCCGTCGCGCGTGCGCAGGCCTAGCAGGATGATCTCGGCCGCGCGCTGGGCGTCGGTCAGCCGCTCATTCCCCGCCTCGGGCAGTTCGCCGCGCTCCAGCGATCCGCAATATTCGATCAGCGAGGTCGTGTTCCAGGAGCGCGCCGGGTTTAGAAAGCTGTGGGCCGACGGGCCGAAGCCGAGATAGTCGCGGTGCGTCCAGTAGGCGCTGTTGTGCCGCGAGCGGAAGGCTTTCGCCCGCGCGAAGTTGCTGACCTCGTACCCCTCGTAACCGAGCCCTTCGCACGTCTGATGCGTGGCCATGAAGATAGCCGCTTCCGTGTCGGCGTCCGGCATGCGGACCTCTCCGCGGGTGACGGCGTCGTGCAGCGCCGTGCCCGGCGCGCAGGTCAGTTGGTAGCAGGAAAGATGCTCCGGCGCGAAGGCCGTGACCGCCTCGATCAGGATCTCCCGCGTGAGGCCGGCGGTGTGCCCGGGCAGCCCGACGATGAGGTCAATCCCCAGGTTGTCGAACCCGGCGGCTCGCGCGCGCCGCACCGCCGCGACGGCGTCGGCGACGGAGTGGGCGCGTCCGAGGAACCGCAGGTCCTCGTCGCGCATTCCCTGAACGCCGACGCTGAGGCGATTGACGCCCGCCGCGCGGCAACCCGCCAGCCAGTCGCCGGTAAGGTCGCAGGGATTGGCCTCCACGGTGATCTCGCAATCGGCTTGAAGGCTAAAAACGCTCCGGAGGCCGTCCAGGATGGCGCGCAGCCGGCCGATTCCGATAAAGGACGGCGTGCCGCCGCCGACATAGAGCGTCCGCGCGGGCCGGTCGGAGGCGCGCAGCCGGATTTCAATCTCCAGCGCGCGCGCGAAGCGGTCCATCTCGCCGTCCGCGGGCGGCCGCGAGCAGAAATCGCAGTAGCGGCATTTGCTCCGGCAGAACGGGACGTGGACGTAGAGGCCGAGCGCGCGATCGTCAGATGGGATGACTGGATTCTGATTCATGACTTTACGATTATGATAACCGCAGCGCGTGAATCGTCCTCGTCGTCGTCCTCGTCCTCGTCCTCGGACGTACGGAACGGCAGTTCGAGGACAAGGACGAGAACGTCGAGGACGAGGACGATCTGTTCCGCCCGCCCTCAGTCCCCCGGCGCCTTGAGCACCGCCACGAACGCCTCCTGCGGAACGGAGACCTGCCCGACCATCTTCATGCGTTTCTTGCCGGCCTTCTGTTTTTCCAGGAGCTTGCGCTTGCGCGAGACATCGCCGCCGTAGCACTTGGCGGTCACGTCCTTCCGCAGGGCGTTAATCGTCCGGCGCGCGATGATCGTGCCTCCGATGGCGCCCTGGAGGGCGATCTTGAAATTCTGCCGCGGGATGGTCTCCTCGAGCCGCTCGCAGGCGTACATCGCCGTGGCCCGCGCTTTGGTTTGGTGCGTGAGCTGCGAGAGCGCGTCGAGCCGCTCGCCGTTGACGAGAATGTCCAGCTTGACGATCTCCGACTGCCGGTAATCCAGCATGGTGTAATCGAGCGACCCGTATCCCTGCGTGATCTGCTTCAGGTTCTCGTAGAAGTGGTAGATCACCTCCGCCAGCGGCAGGTCCACCTCGACTTGCAGGCGATGGCGGCCGATATAGTGCGTGCGCGGGTTCGTCGCGCGGGCGCTCATGCACAGCGTCATCACCGGCCCGATGGACTGCTCCGGGGTGATGATGGACGCCCGGACGAAAGGCTCTTCCACGCTCTCGATCCTGGCCGGGTCGGGGTAGTACGAAGGGTTATCCACCTCGACGAAATCGCCGTTCGACAGCAGGACGCGGTACACCACGCTCGGCGCGGTCAGGACGAGCGAGATCCCGTGCTCCTCCTCGATGCGCTGCTGCACGACGTCCAGGTGCAGCGCCCCGAGGAACCCGCAGCGGAAGCCCAGGCCGAGGCCGACCGACGAGTCCTTCTGATAGACCAGCGCCGCGTCGTTGAGCGCGTAGCGCTCGATCGCCACCGCCAGCGCGTCGTAGTCGCTCGCGGACATCGGGTAGATCGAGGAAAAGACCATCGGCTTGACCGGCTCGAAACCGGGCAGGCTCTGCGCGGTGGGGTTCTGATCGTGCGTCATCGTATCGCCGATCCGCACGTCCGCCAGCGTCCGGATGCCGGCCACCACATAGCCGACCTCGCCGACGCTCATGGACTCGCGCGGGACCTGCTTGATCTGAGACCACCCCACTTCCATCACCGTGTAGACGACGTTGTTCGACATGAAGCGAATGACGTCGCCCGGGCGGATGGTGCCTTCCATGATGCGGAAACCGACGACGACGCCGCGGAAGGGAGTGTAAATCGCGTCGAAGACCAGCGCCTTGAGCGGCGCCTCCGGATCGCCGGCGGGCGGCGGAATCCGCTCGATGACCGCCTCGAGGATCTGCTCGACTCCTTTGCCGGTCTTGGCCGAGCACAGGATGGCATCGTCCGTGGGAAGCGCGAGTTCCTCCTCGATCTGCTCCTTGGTCCCCTCGATATCGGCCGTCGCGAGGTCAATCTTGTTGATGACCGGGATGATCTCCAGGTTGTGCTCCACGGCCTTGAAGAGGTGGGCCACGGTCTGCGCCTGCACGCCCTGCCCGGCGTCCACCAGCAGCAGCGCGCCCTCGCACGACGCGAGCACGCGCGACACCTCGTAGGAGAAATCCGCGTGGCCCGGGGTATCAATCAGGTTGATGAGATAGTCCTTGCCGTCGAGCGCCTTGTACGGCAGCGTGACGCTGTTGCTCTTGATTGTGATCCCGCGCTCCCGCTCGATGTCCATGGTGTCCAGCATCTGATCGCGGAACTCCCGATCGGTCACCAGGTTGCACTGCTGAATGAGCCGGTCCGCCAGCGTGGATTTCCCATGGTCCACGTGCGCGATGATGCAGATATTCCGGATGTGCGAGGCGTTCGATAACATAGTTCCGGTTCACCGGCCTGAAAAACAACGCGCCATCGGGAGGCTGCGGACGCAAGGGGCCTACGTCGGCGATGGGCGATGACTTGCGCGTAGATTATCTATGATACGTGTTATGCGGCCGTTTTGCAACGCGGGCGAGTGAGCAGTTAAGTCGCGTGTCACCGGAACTCGTGGCTGAGGAAATCTTCCGGAGTCAGCACGGGGACCTTTCCGCGCTTGGGGAAATCGGAGGGGTTGCGCGTGACAAGACAATCAGCCCCTGCCAGCGTCGCAATCGCGTATTGCAGCGCGTCCTCGAAGTCGAGCATGTGACTCTGCAACGCCATGCGCCCGGCCTGGCCCGGACAGTCGGCGATCTGCAACACCCGGCAGATCGTGTTGAGGGCCTCGCGCGCGGCATTCGGGTCGGTGCGTTTCCGAACCAGATAGGAAATCGTTCCGAGGGAGACGAGCGAGACCAACCCTTCCACCTCGCGCGATTCGACTTTCAGCCAAATCTTCGCCGCAGCGGCATAGAAGGGATCGCGTCTGAGGAGGATGTCCAGAAGAACGTTCGTGTCGAGAAAGACGCGCTTCAATTTGCCTCCCTCGGCTCGTCCACCAACCCATACTTCTCGACCAGGGCCTCGAACAGGAGGTCGTCAGCGGTCTTGCCTTCCGGTAGCGTGAGGATGCCGGAGAGCTTCTCCAGGGCCGATCCGGAAGGAACGGCCACGGCTTGGCTCCGCTCTCTGACGACGAGCGCGCGGATGACCCGGGAGAAAGTGGCCGAAACGCTCGTGTTGTGTTTACGGGCGTATTGCTTGGCCATTTTGACGACTTCCGGTTTTACAGTCAGCGTCAGCTTAATGCTTGCCATCCGTTTGCCTCCGTAACACGTGTCCTCTCACCAAATTATACGTGTCGTCGTATGCCGAGTCAACCACCTCGTGGCGCGGAGGCTTACGGTCGCCAAGTCCAACTCGCCGAAAAAAGCGCACTCAAGCCACTCCGAAGCGCACTGAAGCGCACTCAAACCGCTCCCAAGCGCACCGAAACCACTGGCAAGCGCACTGACTTCGGCGGCGATGCCCCGGCCGAAAATCCGGTGTTATAATATAATGTTCGCACGAAGAAGAATTCTCTCGCCAAGACGCGAAGAGCGCAAAGAACGAAAGACTACCCAATTATTTTGTTCTTGGCGCTCTTCGCGTCTTGGCGAGAGATCTTTCGTTCTGGCGTAGATGCGTGATAAGTCGCAAGATGCTGAGGGAAAAGATGATAACGCTTACGAAGCGAGTTGAAAAAACGAACCCAGCGTGTCACAACTGCTTTTGACAACACGTCTTGCGGCAGAGCTATCGTAACACCATATAACACCGTATGTTATAACACACGATTCGAAGCCATACTCCATTCCTTGCATTTGCCGCGCGTCTCTCTTGTCGCTACAATAAGAGCCGTCGTTCCGATCCTTCGCCAGCACCGCTTCGGCTTGGGGGAAAGGCGCCCTATGCGCGAGCTGATGAACTTCACGTTTGAAAACGGAAAGCTCCCGCCGGAGTGGATGGAGCGGGAGCGGGAATACAGCTTCGAGCGCGGGGCGCTGCGGAGCGGGCGCGCCGTCTCCGCGGAGTTCATCGTCCCCGGAAACGGCTGGCGGGAATTCCGCGTCGAGATGGAAGTCGAGCCGATCGGCGGCGCGGTCCTCTCCTGCGGCGACGGTTCGCACACGATCGTCGTGGACCTCAAGCGCGGCATGCACTCCATAATGAACTACGGCCCGTCGCAACTGGCCGAGGCCCGCAAGGAGATACCGGCCAAGGCGGGTTTTTATCTCGTGACTTTCGAGTTCCACGACGGCCGCCTGCGCGCTTGCGTGGACGGCGACGAAGTCGTCTCCGCCGCCGTCCCGCAGCCGCGAGCGACCGCAGGGCTGATCGGGGTCCAGTTCCGGGATGATTGTCTCGTCCGTCGCGTCAGGGTCCTAGGCGACGGGCTCGTCGAGACGCCGTCACTTTCTTACCCGCCGCACGCGGGCAAGGAATTCTCCCTCGAGGTCAACGTGGATCTCCCGGATGACCTGATGCACGCGCCGTTCACCCGCGACATGTTCGACTGGCTGTTCGCCGAGTTCAATCGCTGGGGCGTGAAGCGAGTCCACTGGATCTACTACGGCGGCGCCAAGAGCGGGCTGTGGGATTGCTGCATCGCCGGCCTGGCGTACCGGAACTGGGCCAAGACGGTGGAGAACATGGGAGAGATTTTCCCGGTCGCCGTCGAGTCGGCGCACGCTCACGACCTGGAAATTTTCGGGCTGATCAAGCCCTTCGACATGGGCTTTTTCGAAAGTTTCGGCGAAGGGACGCCGGCGGCAAAGGCTCACGGCAAGCTCGCGCGGATCGGCGGGCCGATCGGCTGGATCGCGAACTTCGCCGCGCAGCGGCGCGATCTGATTACATCGCGCAAGCCGGGCGTCTTCGGGCCGGCCCGAAGCAAGGCGTTCACGCGGATTGACCTGGTGAAAGAGGACGACCGGCCCGCCGAGTTTTCGGTGGACGGCGTCCGCCTTTTCGTCAGCGATGACAACGCCACCTATCGCCCGTACGAAGGCCCGATGACGCGCCAGGAAGTGGTCGAGGACTATCCGGTCTGGGAGCACACCTCGTCCGGCGGTCGGCCTGCGGGGCAAAGTCGCCGCGCGCGCGTCATACGGCTGAAGGACCTGGAGGTCCGCAATCCGTACCTGGCGCTGGCCGTCGAGGGGCGCGGAGAATCGTTCGCCAACACGCTGATCAACCTCATTCATGTGTTCGGCGAAAACGGAGAAGAGCGGCGGCTGACCTACGGCCTGATGTCCCGCACCGCGGCCGGCGAGCCGGACCATTGCGACCTGCGCGGCGGGGTCCAGGATTTCCGCACGCTCGGCGTCGAGTTCGACTGCTGGCCCGGCACGCCCACGAACGTCTTCCCGGACTACGACGGCATCCGCGCGCGGTGCGCGCTGGACGGCGCCGCGGGACTGCTGGCCGTCGCCCGCGGCAAGGAGCAAGGGCCCATCGCCATGCTCTCGCCGTCGTTCGCCGAGGTCCAGGACTGGTGGCTCACGTGGGTGCAGGACTGCATGGACGCCGGCGCGGACGGCATCGAATTGCGCGTGCGCAACCACCACAGCACGCTCACGTGGAGGGAGTTCGGTTTCGAGAAGCCCCTGCGCGACGCGTTCCTCCAGCGATACGGCGTGGACCTCTGGGAGACGGACGATTTCAACCTGGCCGAGTGGCGGCGACTGCGCGGCGAGGCGTACACGCAGTTCTACCGCCGCGTCCGCGAACTCACCCGCCGCTGTGGCAAGCCGATGGGCCTTCACATCAGCCCCACCACCGGCAGCATGGAACCGGAACAGGGTGCGGCGATGGAAATCCATTGGGACTGGCGCCGATGGCTCAGAGAGAGACTCTGCGACAGCCTGACGATGAAGGAACTCTGGCCGAGGACGCCTCTGGCGGAAGAAGTCCTGTCGCTCGCCCGTCCCCGGAACATTCGGACGATCTTCTGCCCCTACGCCAACAACATCTGGCGCAAGCCGGGCGGAGAGCGGGTCGTGGCCGACTGGATCCGCCTCGCGCGCGAAGGCGGTTACGACGGCTACCAGCTCTACGAATGCTGCGCCGTCGTCCGCGCCGCGAAGGACGGCAGCGTCACCATGGAGCAGCCGGCGTTGCGGGAACTGTTCCAGCGGCAATTCGGAAAACAGCCGCCAGGCGGCGGCGACGGCGGAAGGCAAAAGCAGTGAGCCGCGAGCAGCGGCTTTGCCGGCGAATTGGGCTTGCGGAACCGGCCAAAGAGTGTAGAATATCGCCAACCAGACTCACGACGGTCGCGAGTCTGTTTTCATCCGCGAAACCCCGGGCAAGATGGTTCTGACAGGAGATTGATCTCATGCGCGTCTGCGTCGTCGGCGGAACGGGCAACATCAGCACGAGCATCGTCCGCCTCCTGCTGGAGGTCGGGCACGAGGTGACGCTCTTCAACCGCGGCAAGCGCGGCACGGTGCCGGCGGGCGTGAAGGTGATCCATGGCGACCTCAAGGAGCGCGCGGCGTTCGAGGCGGCCATGCAGGCGCAGCGGTTCGACGCGGCGATCCACATGATCTGCTACGGCGCCGACGACGCCCGCAGCGCGCTGCGCGCCTTCCGCGACGTCAAGCATCTCGTCTACTGCTCCACGGTCTGCGCGTACGGCGTCCAGTACGACTGGCTCCCGGTGACGGAGGACCATCCGCTGCGGCCGATCACCGACTACGGGCGCAACAAGGCGGCCGCGGACCGGATTTACATGGAGGCGTACAACGGGCAGGGTTTTCCCGTCACGATTATCCGGCCGAGCAGCACCTTCGGCCCGACCTGGTCCCTGCTGCGGCAGATCGCGTGGGAAGCGGCGTGGGTGGACCGCGTGCGCAAGGGCAAGCCGATCGCCCTCTGCGGCGACGGCCGCGCGCTGCATCAGTGGATGTACGTGGACGACGCCGCGCCGGCGTTCGTCTTCCCCATCGGCCGCGACCGCTGCGTCGGCCAGATTTACAACATGATGAAGAGCGAATTCGGCACGTGGGCCGAGTATCACCGCACGGCGATGAAGGTGATCGGCCGCGAGGTGGAGATGGTCGGTGTGCCGCTCGAAACGATCGTGGCGGCGAAGGTCCCGAACAGCGGCATCTGCCAGGAGATCTTCTCATACAACGTGATCTACAGTCCCGCGCGGCTGATGCGCGACGTGCCCGAGTTCCGCCCGCGCCTTTCGCTCGAACAGTCCCTCGCCCGCGTCTACGAGGCGATGCAGCGCGAGAAGCGCATCCCCGATTCCGACAAGGAAGACTGGGAGGACCGCCTCATCGCCGCGCAACGAAAGGTCGGCGAGCTGAAGCTATCGTGAGCGGTCGCCGGATTGTTTTTTGACAGGATTACAGGATTGACAGGACGTCTTTACAACGGCGGATTGTAAGAGCTTGATTCACGGGATAGCGCGGGCGGGCGATTTCCAATCCGCAATTTTTGCAGTGGTCATCCCGGCCTTTCGGCGGGAGCTGCGAGAGCGAAACCCTGAGAGGAGGAGCGCGTCATGAAAGTGGGCATCATCGGAGCGGGCTTCGTAGCCAATTTTCACGTGCGGGCGTTGCACTCGGTCCGCGGGGCCGAGGTCAGCGCGGTGTACGCGCTGAAGGGCGCGGAGGAGCTTCGCGATCGCGCCATCGCCTCGGGCGTCGGCAAGCCCGTGGTCTGCGACAGCATCAAGGATCTGTGCCAGAAGGCCGACGTCGTCTGCCTCTTTCTGCCCAACTTCGCGCGGCTCGAGGCGGTCAAGGCCATCGTGAAAGCCACGGCCAAGGGCAGCAAGATCCAGGGCATCATCGCGGAAAAGCCGTTGGCGCGAAACGTGGCCGAGGCCAACGAAGTCGTCCGCCTGATCGAGTCCAGGGGTTGGCCCACCGCCTATTTCGAGAACCAGATCCACATGCCCGCGGTCATCAACGCCCGGCAGCAACTGCTGGCGATCGAGAAGAAGATGGGGCCGCCCAATCTCGTGCGCACCGCCGAAGAGCACGGCGGCCCGCATGAGGCGTGGTTCTGGGATCCCACTCGTCAGGGCGGCGGCGTCTGGTGCGACATGGGCTGCCACAGCGTGGCCGTGGGCGAGGAACTGGCCACGCCGGCATCCGGAAAGCGGCTGATCCCGCTTTCGCTGACGGCGAACATGGGCCTGCTCAAATGGGGCAATGAGCCCTGGAAGAGCCGCCTGATGAAACGCGGCGTGGACTATGCCAAGACCCCGGCCGAGGACTACGCGTGCGTCTCTTTCACTTTCGAGAGCGAGGGCGGAAAGCTCGTGGTGGTCCAGGCCACCGATTCGTGGATGTACGAAGCGCCCGGTCTGCGGCTCAACATGGAAATGATGGGCCCGGGCTACGCGCTCAACGTCAACACGCTCAACTCGTCATCGGGCATCTTCATCAGCGACGACGCGGCGGCCAGCGTGGGCAACGCGGAACTCGCCCTGGAAAAATCCCAGGCCAGCCGCGGCCAGCTCGTCGTCCAGCCCAATGAGCCGGACCTGTACGGATACGTCGGCGAATGGCGCGACGCCGTTGCCTGCCTGGAAAAGGGCAAGAGCGCCAAGCTCGATTTCGCCTACGGCGCGCGCGTGGTAAAGTTGGTGATGGCCGCCTACATGAGCCACGAGCGCCGGCAGACCATTGATTTGCAGCGTGGAAAATTCCTGGATTCAGCCGAGCTCGCCGACTACGTGCCGCTGATCCAGCAGGGCAAGGGCCGGGAAATCCTGTCCCGTTAAACCGCGCAAAGGAGCGATTATGAAACTCGGAGTCAGCTCGTACAGTTTCAGCCAGGCGGTAGCCGCCGGCACGCTGCAGTTCAACGACATCCCGGCGAAGGCGAAGGAGATGGGATTCGACGTGGTGGAGTTCAGCGTGCTGAAGCTGCCGGCGGGCGAGACGCCGCTGTCGTTCGCGCCGAAACTGCGCGAGCTGTGCGACCGCGCCGGGATCGCGGCGGCGAACTACACGATCGGCGCAGACTTTCTCAACGGCTCGAAAGGCGACTGGAAAGCGGAGGCCGAGCGGCTGAAGGACGAGGTCCGCGTGGCGAAGATCCTCGGCGCGCCGGGCATGCGGCACGATGCGACGTACGGCTACGCGCCCGCGCACAAGGGTCCCCGCGGCTTCGACGACGCCCTGCCCGTCCTCGCGAAAGGCTGCCGTGCCGTGACCGAGTTCGCCGCCGATCTCGGCATCCGCACGATGATCGAGAACCACGGCTTCTTCGCCCAGGACAGCGCGCGCGTCGAGCGGCTGATGAACGCCGTGAATCACCCCAATTTCGGCTGGCTGGTGGACATGGGGAACTTCCTCTGCGTGGATGAGGACCCGGCGCAGGCGCTGGGCCGCGCCATGCCGTACGCCTTCCACGTGCATGCGAAGGACTTCCACGTCAAGAGCGGCCGCAACCCCGCGCCGGGCGCCGGCTGGTTCCAGTCGCGCGGCGGCAACTATCTCCGTGGCGCCGTCATCGGCCACGGCGAGGTGCCCATCGTCCAGTGCCTGAGCATTATGAAGAAGGCCGGCTACGACGGCGTGCTTTCCATCGAGTTCGAGGGTATCGAGGAGCCGCTCAAAGGCATCGGCATCAGCCTGGCCAACCTGCGGCGGTACGTGCAGATGCTGGGGTGAAACTTTTACCACGACGACACGACGAGCACGACGAATGATGACGGCGGCTTCCTTGAACAGCAGTTCCGTCGTGCCCGTCGTGTCGTCGTGGTGAAGTTAGGTGATCCGTTGTGTTTAGGAGGGTCCACGAAGATGAAGAGCTTTGGCCACTTCAGCGACGACGGCCTCGAATATGTCGTGACCACGCCGCACACCCCGAACCGCGACTGGTTCAACTTCTTCTGGAACCCCACCTACCTCGCCGCCGCCGGGCAGAGCATGAACGGCCTTTCGCTCTACCAGAGCGAGAAGGGCGTCGTCACCAATCTCTTCGGCAAGCAGGACGTGCGCGAGGGCCCGCGCTGGCTCTATATCCGCGACAACGCCACCGGCGAGTTCTGGAGCTCCGGGTATTTCCCCTGCTGGACCGAGCACGACGAGTTCGAGTGCCGCCATGGATTGGGCTACTCGATCCTGCGCACGCTGAAGAACGGCATCCGCGTCGAGTTCCGCCTGTTCGTGCCGCGGGATTATTCGGGCGAGATCTGGACGGTCCGCCTTAGCAATGAATCGCGCCGCGCCCGCGACCTCTCGCTGTTCTCCGTCGCCGACATCGTGCTCGACGGCGTGAACATGCCGTACGGATACCTCGGCGGATTGCGGGCGGCTTATTCGCCGAAGGAAGGATTTCTTTTCTATCAGAACACGACGTACACGGTCGTGGAGGAAAAATACCGGGCCTTCATGTACGCCGACGTCAAGCCGAACCGCTGGGATACGAGCCGCGACCACTTCCTGGGGCGCTACCGCAGCATGGCGCGCCCGGAGCGCGTGGTGGAGGGACGCCTGGGCAACAGCGTGGCCAGCGTGGAATGCCTGGTCGGCGCAATGCAGCACAACTTCCGCCTGAAGCCCGGCGCCTCGCGCACGATCAACATCGTGCTCGGCCTGGCCATGGACATCGCCGAGGCGCGCCGGATGAAGAATGCCTTCGCGGACGGACGGAAGATCGAGAAAGAGTTCCTGGCCATGAAACGGGAAAAGGTCCAGCGCCTGGGCGGCCTGAAGCTGGAGACTCCCGACAAGGATTTCAACCGCCTCTTCAGCGTCTGGCTCAAGCACCAGCTTTACCTCATGTCCGACTGGGCGCGCTTCTACTTCAAGGGTTACCGCGACACCTGCCAGGACGCCGCCGGGATGAGCGTCATCAATCCTACGCGCTCATGGGAAATGCTGAAGAAGGCGCTCCGCCACCAGCGCAGCGACGGCTTCTGCCCGAGGGCGTTCCGCGTCCCGAGCATGGACATCGCCTCCGCCGACAAGCACTACGCGGACTCGCCGTCGTGGATCAGCCATGCCACCGACGCGTTGATACGCGAAACCGGCGACCTTTCCCTGCTGGACAAAACGGTCGAGTATTCCGACAAGGGCAAGGGCACGCTCTGGCAGCACAACCTCAAGGCGATGGAGTTCCTCTGGAACGACCGGGGCCGGCACGGCCTGAGCCTGCTGCACTGCGGCGACTGGAACGACTGCATTGACAAGGCCGGCGCGCGCGGGATCGGCGAGGGGATCTGGATGAGCATGGCCCTGGCGCGAGTGCTGAAACTGACCGGCCAGCTTGCGGCCTGGCGGGGCGACCGCGACATCGAGCAGACCTGCGCCCGCCGCTTCGACCAGTTGAAGAAGGCGATATGGAAGCACGGCTGGGACAAAGACCATTTCATCTACGCCATCAACGATGACGGACAGCTCATCGGGTCAAGCCGTTGCCGCGAGGGGCGATTCTTCATCAACCCGCAGTCCTGGGCGATGCTCTCCGGCGTGGCGGACGCGGCGACGTACAGCCGGATTGCCAAGCGGCTTGAACCGATCGTGGACACGCCCGTCGGCCCCGTCCATCACTGGCCGCCTTATACGAAGTTCGATCCCGGAATCGGCCAGCTCAGCGGCACGCCGCCGGGCTACGGCACCAACGGCAACGTCTATTGCCACGCCGCCAGCTTCAAGGTCGCGGCAGATTTCGAGGCGGGCCGGGCCGACAAGGCCTTCGATTCGCTCAGCCGGATCATTCCCAACGCGTCGAGGTCGGAGCCTTATGCCCAGACGAGCGGCTACGTGGGGCCCAGCGCCCTGCGCATGAATCATCATTTCTCGGACGATCCCTGGCGCACCGGCACGGTGGGCTGGAACTTCCTGAACGTGGTGGATCGGATGCTGGGGTTCCGCCGAACGCTCAAAGGATTCCATCTGCGCCCGCGGCTGCCCTCGATATGGAGCCAGGTCCGCTTCGTCCGCCCGTTCCGCGGCACGAATTTCGAAATCCACGTCCGGCGCGGCAAGCAGGCCCGGATCCGGGTTGAGGGAAAACCCATTGAGGGCGATTTCATTGCCGTCCCCAAGAAAGGCCTGGGGAAGGCGCCTGTGCACATTGTGTGCGAGGTCAAGTCCTAGGCGGCTGAACGACTTCGTTATTTGCCTCTAAGCGCGTAGACCCCTCTGCGGACGCGCTTGAACCGTTTGTCTTTTGAGAGCGCCATGCTGACGATGTTCGCGAAATCTTTGGATTTGCTCTTGTAGCCGGCCGCGAGAGCCGCCTCAACGGCTTCGGCAACGGTGCACTTGCCCTTGGCCCTGAGAGCCTCTGCCAACGTGCTGCTCAGGCTGCCGGCTCTCGCCGGTTTCATGGCTCTTCGCCCTGCCTTCTTCCTGCCCGCCTTCCTGCGAGCCACGGCTTTCGGCTTCGCGCCGACCAGACCCTCTAACTCGGCGATCCGGCAGTTGAGCGCGTCCCGTTCAGCGACGAGTATCGCCAGCTTTCCTTGCCTGCGACGGATTTCCTTCTTGAGGTCTTCTACGGACACTCTCGCTAATTTCACTTTCGCCATGCGCCGCCCTTTCCATGAAAAGAAACTCAAAGGCTCGTGTTGCCCTTAGCTTTTACTGCCGACAACAGTGTAGCGTTTCATTTCTGTGAGTCAAGCCCGCATTTCCCATTTGGGATGCCAAGTTGTCAAGCGATCTCCCGGCAATCCCATACGCGCGGGAGCTTGAGTCAGGACACCATTCGATGTATGCTGCGCAGGTCAGCGGTGAGGCACTCAAGACGAGGGTGAAAACATGAACGTCGAGAAAGACACGCAACTCAGAAAGAGTTTCCGCCGCATATCCTTGGTAGTTTCTCCTGTCACGGGAGTTATTGCCGCGATTGTCGCTGCGATATATCGGACTGACATGCGAAACCAAGTCGCGTTCGTGTTTTTAACTTTCTGTCTGGTCATGCTCATCGCCGTACTCGTCATACGGGCTATTGGATGGGTTGTGCGGCGTTCCGTCTGCGGAGACGCAGGCAGGAAAGAAGATGCCGTGAACGGAAAAGACAGGGAGTAACCGCTTAGGGATCCTCGCGCGAGAGCTGCGGAACCCGCTGGACAATGCGGCTCTTGTCATCCATGACGAAGTTCTCTTCGAGGAACGTGGCATGTTCAACTGAGAAGGGGATCAAGACTTCGGAAGCGCATTTCGGACAACTCACCTTCCGGCCGCCTATGGAAGGCCGGGCCTTGAGACGCTGACCGCATCGGCAGAGCCATCGGATGAGCGTCAGGTCCTCTTCAGGGGTCGGGATACACAGCATCGCGCGGCAGTCCGGACATTGGACATACTCTCCGGCGTATTTGTCGGGCAAAGCCATGCCCCGCCCGCAGACGCAGACGAGTCGGATGGACATACTGCGCGGCCTCCCCCAATGCAATCTCCGGGCCACACGCCACGGTCGCCATCAAACGCAGTCATTGTAACGATCGGGCCGATCCCAGTCAAATAGTTGTCCGGCAGACGGTCGAGAAATTGCTTGACAGCGGCAATTCGACCGTATAGTCTCATGCGCTTTGAATGATGATTGTCCTCCAGGGGACGGTCCAATGGGAAATTCCGGCTGAAGGCCGGAGAACCACGGAGCCAGCGACCTTGAGCAGCCCCGAGATTCCGTCCATCGCGGACACCAACGCGCGTTACCGCGTGGGCACGCTGCAGTATACGAAGGCGGGCCTGGCGTGGGTGTTTTTAATGCTGCTCTGGGGCGACTTCGTTTTCCAGTTGATGGAGTCGGTGGCCCCGAGCATCGTGCCGCTGCGGCTCAAGCAACTCGGAATCTCCGATTTTCTCCTGCCAATCGTCACGGCGACGATACCCAACATCATCAATACGATGCTCAACCCGGTCATCTCCACCGCCAGCGACCGCTATCGCGGGCGGTTCGGGCGGCGGATTCCATTCATGCTGTTCTCCGCGCCGTTCATCTGCGGCGCGCTGGTGCTGTTGGCATTTTCAACGGAAATCGGTGTGTGGCTTCACGGCCGGATCGGTCCGATGACCGGGTGGAGCGCCGGCGCGGTGGCGATACTGGCGATGTCGGTGTTGTGGATTATGTTCACGGTCCTCAATATGTTCGCCACCACCGTGTATTACTACTTCTTCAACGACGTCGTGCCCGGCATGTTCATGTCGCGGTTTTTCGGGCTCTTCCGGCTCGTCAGCAGCCTGGCGGCCGTATTGTGGAACTACCTCATCTACCAGCACGCGCTGACTCACATGAAGTTGATCTTCCTCGGCGCGGCGCTGGTCTATTTCATCGGTTTCCTTACGATGTGCCTGGGGATCAAGGAGGGGAAATATCCGCCCGCTCCGGCGATGGGCGAGGGTTTCTGGACGAAGCTGAGGATCTACGCGAAAGAGTGCCTCAGCCACCGGCTGTACATTTACATGTTCGTGCATAACATTTTCTGGTCCGTATCTTCGGCGTGCGGGACCTATACGGTGTTCCTGAGCCTCTCGCTGGGGCTGACCCTGAAGCAGATCGGCTCCATCGCCGCCGCAGTGAACCTAGTGCAGATGTTCCTGAGTTACCCGGCGGGGATGCTGGCGGACCGCTTTCACCCGATGCGGGTGATGGTCTGGATCAAGATCGGGCTGGTGGCGATCGTGCCGTTGAATTTCGTCTGGCTGTTCGGGAATTTTCAGCCGCAGACCGCGTTCCACATCCTGATCGCCTTGGCCGCAGTGGAACTGCCTCTCGGACTGCTGTACGATACCACGCGGCAGCCGATGCAGATGCTGGTCTGGCCCAAGAGCCGGTACGGACAGTTCTGTTCGTTCAACGCCATCGTGCAGGCGGCGTGCGGCATCGTGGCTACAGTGGCGGCGGGGTTATACATGACGGCGATGCGGCGGGCGTTCCCCGACGCCAAGTGGGGCACGGACTACTGCTATCGCATGATCCCGGCCTGGAGACTGCCCTTTCTCTGCGCCGCGCTGGTCTTCCTGCTGCTGATGTACCGCGAGTGGAAACGATTGGGCGGCCTGAAGAACTACAAGGTGCCTGGGTTCGCGGACGAGGCGGCGATGGAGGACGCGCCCGCGAAGTAGGAGCAGCGATTGCGCCAGGGATGGGTGAAATGGTTCAAGAAAAGGAGGAAGCCATGAATCGAAAGACTCTTGCGAAGCTGGCCATTGAAGGCGGGTCGCCTGTGCGGGTTGCGCCTTTTTCCACCGGCCCAAAGCACACCCTGGCGGAATGGCGGGCCATCAAGCCGATCTTCGAGCGCGGCGCCATCCAAATGACCCGCGGGCCCGAGGTCATGGCCTTGCGCGAGAAATTCAAGAAGCTCTTCGGAATGAAATACGCGGTCACCGCCTCCAGCGGGACGGCCGCTCTTCACACGGCGATCGGGGCCCTGGGCATCGGCCGAGGCGATGAGGTCATCACCAGCCCGATCACCGACATGGGCACCCTGATTCCCATCCTGGCGCAGAATGCCGTCCCGATCTTCGCCGACGTGGACCCGCTGACCGTCGAGGTCACGCCGGAGACCGTGGCGCGCAAGATCACGCCGCGCACCAAGGCCATCATGCTGGTGCACTTGGCGGGCCTTCCGGCCGACGCCAGGGGCATTGTCCGCCTGGCGCACCGCCGCGGGATCGCCGTGGTGGAGGACATGGCGCAGAGCTACCTTTGCAAGCAGGGGCGCCGTTACGCCGGCACCTTCGGCGACATCGGCTGCTGGAGCCTGAACGAGAGCAAGCACATCGGCGCCGGCGACGGCGGCATCATGCTCACGAACCGTGTGGGCCTGGCGCGCCGCGCGGACCTTTTCGCCGACAAATGCTACGACCGCGAAGGTCGCGGCGTTCAGCCTTTCTTCGCGCCGTACAACTACCGGCTCAACACCCTGGTGGCGGCGGTCTGCCTGGAGCAGCTCAAGAGAGTCCGGAGCGTGTGCTCAACCCGGAACCGGCTGGGGCGCTACCTGGATCGCTCGCTGGCGCGGATTGACGGCATCACCCCGCGCCCCGTGCGCAAGGGCGACTACGCCACGTACTGGTACTACCTCTTCCACATCGCGCCGGAGAAACTTCACTGCACCAACACGGAATTCGCCGCCGCCATGCGCGCTGAAGGGATTGGAGTCGGGGCCTTCCAGTCGAACGTCATGGACTGGCCGATCTTCAGGGACCACCTTCTCAGCCCGCACGCCTGTGCGGACGCCTGCCCGCTTTACAAGGGCGGACGGCCCGATTACAACGTCGCCCACTATCCCGGCGCGATGGAGGTCAAGCGGCGGACGATCCAGCTATGGATGAACGACTTCTTCACCATGCGCGACATGCGCGACCTGGTCCGCGCCGCGGCTAAAGTCGCCGCGCATTATCGGCGTCGGGCGAAGTGAGAGAGGATGAGGATGCGCTCCTTGACGTGTTGCGCGGCGGGGCGCTCCACAACACCGAATCGAGCGACCACTTCCCGGCACCGACCGCGGCCAGGAAGACCAGGCTCATGAGCATGGAATAATCCGTCCGGGCCGGGTCCTCCATCGCGAAGAACCCGCTCTTGATGAGGATGGGAATCTTCGTGGTGGCGATGGCCACGGAGATGTTGATGAGCAGCACGATGGCGCCCAACCGGGTCAGCAGGCCCAGCAGAAGCAGCGCGCCGCAGACGATCTCAACCGTCCCCACGAACGGCCCGGTGAACCCCGGCATCGGGATGCCGATCCGGGCGAATCGCCCCGCGCCCCATTGCTCGACAAAGAGAAACTTCTTCACTCCTTCGACCAGGAACACGCCGCCGGCCAGAAACCGAATCACGATGACGGCCGCCGGCGCGTCCGTCCGCATCATTTTGCGAAATGGGGAATCGCCTGCCATGTCAGGCCTTCAGGACGGAGTTCCTGCTGCCGTGCGGATTGGGGACTGACTCTGCGGCCTTCGGGTCGCTGATCCACACCCCGTCCGCGACGAAACGATACTCATGACGGCCCGGCGGCACGGAGACCCGGCCCCGCCAGATTCCGTCTCTGCCTTTGCGCATCGGGTTCCGGCGGGCATCCCAGTTATTGAACGTTCCCGCCACGCTGACTGCGGCGGCGGTCGGCATCTCCAGGATAAACTCCACAGTTTTCGTTCGTGCCATGATCCGTTCTCCTTTCTCGCGCCGGATCGTCATTCGGCCGGCGCACGGTCATTTCGTCTTCAGCACCACAAACAGGCTCGAGCTTTTCCGCTTGATGAGCAGCAGGACCGTGTCTTTGTCTTTCGCTTTGCTGAGCGCTTCCTGCAGGTCGTCGGCGCTGGTCACCTTCTGGCGGTCGGCCTCGACGATGATGTCGCCCGGTTGCAGGCCCGCAAGCGACGCGGCGCCGCCTTCCTCCACGTCGGTGATGATCGCGCCTTCAGCGCCCCGGATGCCGAACTGTTTCGCCAGATCGGGAGTGAGCGTCTGGACGGACATCCCCAGCTTATCCATAACGCCGCCTTCCTCGGGCGGCGTTGCCGCGCTCAGCATCTGCGGGGTCAGTATCCCGACACGCAGCGTCAGCGTCTCTTCCTTGCCGCCTCGGACAATGTCGAGCTTCACCTCGGTGTCCGGCGCGGTGGCGGCGACCATGTTGCGCAGGTGCGCGGAATTCTCCACCTCCTTGCCGTCGTATCGCACAATCACGTCGCCGGGCTTGACGCCGGCCTTGGCGGCGGGGGAATCCGCGTTGACTTGCGCGACGAGCGCGCCCTTGGCTTCGCTGAGGCCGAACTGTTTGGCCAGCTCGGGCGTGACCTCCTGGATCATGACGCCGAGCATGCCGTGCGTCACCTTCCCGCCTTTCACGAGCGTCGGCAGGATGCCCTTGACCAGGTTGATCGGGATGGCGAAGCCGACGCCGGCGAACTGCCCGATGCTGGTGGCGATGGCGCTGTTCATGCCGATGACCTGGCCTCGCATGTTCACCAAGGGCCCGCCCGAGTTGCCGGGATTGATCGCCGCGTCGGTCTGCAGGAAGTCCTCATAGGTGTTGATCCCGACGCCCGAGCGCCCCTTGGCGCTGATGATGCCCATGGTCACCGTCTGCTGGTAGCCGAACGGCGCGCCGATCGCCATGACCAGGTCGCCCACCTCCACGGCGTCCGAATCGCCGAACTCCACCGCCGGCAGATCGTCCGGCACGCTCCCCTTCATGCGGATGACGGCCACGTCGGTCTGCGGGTCGCTGCTGACGACTTCCGCCTCGAAGGTGCGCTTGTCCGCCAGTTGGATCTTGATCTCGTCAACGTCGCTCACCACGTGGTAGTTCGTGAGGACGTGCCCCTGCTTGTCAATGATCATGCCCGAGCCCATCCCGCTTTGCGGCACGCTATACTCGCGCGGCATCGGCTGCGACCGCGGCTGATTCTGCGGAAACTGCCGGCCGAAGAACTGCCGGAAGAAATCGTTGCCGAAGGGAGACCCGAAGTCGGGTGCCTGGAACTTCACCGTTTTCTCGGAGAACACGCTGACCACCGTCGGCCGGACGTGCGCCGCGACCATGGCGAACGCCTTGCTCAACTGCTCCGCCGGCGCCACCGCGGCCGGATCTATCGGCCCGGCCTTCAGGTCGCTTCCGCCCGGGCGCGCCGCAACGAGCGCGATCAAGCCGAACGCCACGAACAACGCCACACCCAGCGCCACGCCGGCAGAGGCCGCCTTGCTCCAAACTCTCATGGAGGGTCTCCTTCCCTGGATTGTCTTCAGCCTTTCGCGTCTTGCCCGCCCACTCTGATCTTTATCTTATTGCGAAATCGAGAGCGATGTCAAGACCGGCGGGCCGCTGAAGAATCACTTGACGGGTGCGGCCTCAGTCGTCAGAATACGACATCCGACGCCTGCTCCGGGTGCAGTGGAGATTTCGATGGTTGACCTTCGCAGCGATACGGTAACGCGGCCGACGAGAGGCATGCTCCGCGCCATGATGCGCGCCAAGGTCGGCGACGATGTCCTCGGCGACGACCCGACCGTGATCCGCCTCGAGGAAATGGCGGCGGAGTTCCTCGGCCAGGAGCGCGCGCTCTTCATGCCGAGCGGCTCGATGGCCAACACGGTCGCGATCAAGAGCTGGACCCAGCCGGGCGACGAGGTGGTCCTGGACCGGGGCGCGCATTCGGTGAACTACGAGGTCGGCGCGGGCGCGGCGCTCTGCGGAGTGATGTTCAGCACCCTCGACATGCCCGACGGAATCCTGACCGCCGCCGCGGTAGAGTCGGCCATCCGCCCGCTCAACATCCATCAGCCGCTGACGCGGCTGGTGACCGTCGAGAACACGCACAACCGCGCCGGCGGAACCTGCTACCCGCTGCAGCGGGTGAGCGAACTTCGCCGTCTGACGAAGGCGCACGGCCTCCGGCTTCATATGGACGGCGCGCGCCTGGTGAATGCCGCCGCCGTGACGGGCCACGCGCCGCGCGAGTACGGCCGGCTGTGCGACTCCGTCTCGCAATGCCTCTCGAAGGGCCTCGGCTGCCCGGTCGGGACGATGCTCGCCGGGCCGGCGGATTTCATCGAGCGCGCGCGGCGGTGCCGCAAGATGCTCGGCGGCGGCATGCGGCAGGTCGGCTATCTCGCGGCGGCCGGCATCTATGCGCTGGAACATCACGTCGAGCGCGTGGTCGAGGACCACGCGAACGCGCGCCGGCTCGCCGAGGGGCTGGCGGAGATCCCGGAGATCGAGATTGATCCGGGCAGGTTCCCGACGAACCTCGTCTATTTCCGGTTCCGGGCCGGCCCGCAGAAAGCGCAGGAGACCGTGGCCGCGCTGAAGGCGAAGGGAATCCTGATCATGCTGACCGCCCCCGACCGCGCCCGCGCGGTGACGCATCTCGATATCTCGGCTCGCGACATCGCGCTGACGCTCCGTACGCTGAAGCGGCTTCTCCGCTGATCGCGCGACGCCTCGCCCGCCGCCGACCGCCTTGCCAATCGCCCCGGGCCAACGGGTCCAAAAAACCGAAAAATTCTCTTGGCAGCCATATAATTGACGGATATACTATACGCAGCTTAGCCGAAAGGGGCCTATGGCAACGAAGCGCTGGGTGGTTCATCGCATCCCGAAATATGAGCGGCTGCAGCGGATGGCGGAGCGTTTTCCCTCGCTGGACCCCACCGCTGTCCAGACGGTTCACGTGTTGATGGGCGTCGCCGACGAAGTGTCAGCGGCGATCGGGGCCAACCTGGCGCGCTACGGGATCGGCCAGGGCAAGTATGTCGTGCTGGGGCTGCTGCTGGAACATCAACCCAGGGCGCTTTCCCACTCGGAGCTGGCGGAGCTGTACGGCGTCACCAAGGGCGACATCACCGGACTCGTGGACGGGCTGGAGCGCGACGGTTATGTGAAGCGGGAGGCCCGCGGCGACGACCGCCGGGTTACACCCATCGCGCTGACTCCGGCCGGGCGGCGGCTCATCGAGAAAATCCTGCCCGATCACGCCGGCTGGGTGTCGGCGCTCATGGCCGGTCTTTCCGTTTCCGAGCGCAAAACACTCATGTCGCTGCTCACCAAGGTGCAGTCCGGCTTGCCCGCGCTGAAGCGCAAGTGATGCGGCCGGGACAAACTCACGGCGTGCGCCCGGACGCCGCCAGGGTCTTCTTCAGGGCCGCCATGCGCGCTTCGGAGCCTTCGAAAAGGTCGTCCGGGAACTTGTAATAGAGAAGGATGTCGTCCAGCAGTTCCTTGCTCAAGTTGCGGTTCAATGCCAGCCCCGCCAGGTATTGCAGCCGCAGGTTCATGTCGGTGTTGATCTGCGCGCCGCTGAGCCACCCGGCCAGGTCCCCGGCTTGTCCGGCATAGGTGGACAGCAGGTCAACGGCAACCTCCGGCGCCTCGCCGTAGCCCTCTCCCAGCGGACGGCGCGCGCCGAACTTCACATCCTCGAGTGATTGCTTCACCTTCGGATGCGAGTCCAGCCACTGCTGCAGGCGATCCACGTCAATCTTTTCGACCGGCTCCGCCTGCCCGAAAAGCACGGTGTCGTACCCCTCGCCCGAAGAATCGTTGCTCCAGATGACGCCGTTCGGGAACACCTCGAAGAAGGTCGCAATCCCGCTCTTGGCGCTCGTCGAGTCGCTCTCGTACAGCGGGAACCAGAGCGCGACGATCCCGCCGGGGTTCAGATGGGCCTTGCACATCTGGTAGTACTCGCGCGTGTTCAGCGCGGCGCAGCCCTTGACCCACGGGTCTATCGGGTCCGACGTGATGATGTCGAACTTTTCCTTCGTGGTGCGGATGAAGTGCCGCCCGTCGTCCAGGATCACCTGCGTGCGGGGGTCCGCCACCACGTTGTAGTTCTCCTTGGCGAACATCGGCGCCACGTCCCTGGGCACGACCGGCTCGATGTCGCAGATGACGATCCGCTGGACGGCATCGTAGGGCACGAATGAACCGGCGGTCACGCCCGCGCCGCAGGCGACCACGAGGACCGACCGCACGGAATCGGGGTCCCTGCGCGCCAGCATCGTGAGGTGCCCGAGCATGCGCTGCAGGCGCATGTCCTGCGGATGGGTGGAGGCCTGCACCTTGCCGGCCCCGTGGAAATAACGAAAACTGTCCTTGTCCTCCGAGACGGCGACGGTGACGTTCATGCCTTCCCGCACCAGGGCGCAATGCCAGTTCGCCGCGCCGCCGCCGTAAGCGGCGGAAGACGCTTCCTGTCGCTCGAAGGCCTGCCCCTTGCGCAACGCGGAAAGCAGCTCCGCGCGGTTGGCCGCGATCCAGGGATCCATGACGGGCTTGGCGGCCGTCATCAGCGCCTGGCCGGCTGCGCCGCTGGACTGGGCCTCATAACGTATGGCGCCGTCGGAGACTCGCAGGGTCACATGCCAGCCCTCGGCGTATTTGAGCAGTGCGATTTCCTTCAGATCGAGGACTCCAGGATAAACTTCCGACATGTAGGTGCCGCAGAAGCGGCCAAAGCCGACGGCGGCCCACGGCATCGGCGAGACGCGCCGGGTCAACAGCGGCGTGAGCACCGCGGCCGCCACGAGCCCGATGATCGCCGGCATCGCCGGCAGGCGCTCGGTCCGAATCTCTTCGCGCGCCCGGAACCACCGCCAGGCCGCCGGAGCCAGGCACACGACCGCGGACAGGCCGGCGAGCATGAGCATGATCCGCTGCGACCACTGGCTGCCGATCGCAGGGATCAGCAGCAGGCTGAAGGCCAGCGCTCCCGCAATCGCCCCGACCGTGTTGGCTGCATAGACGCCCGCCACCAGGCGTCCCGAGTCCTGCCCCGGTCGCGCGGCGGCCGCCAGGGCCAGCGGAAAACTCGCTCCCCAGCAGAGCGCCGCCGGCAGCACCACGTACAGGCATCGCAGCAGGTCCAACTGGAACGTGAACCATGGGCTGATGGAAATCGAAGGGTTGATCGGCCAGAACGGCAGCGAGTCCGAAAGCGCCCAGGCCGCCCAGGCGATCGCGCCCGCCAGGAGCAGTTGGCTATATCCGAGCGCCAGCCGCGGGTGCGCCGTACGCGCCAGGAAAGAACCGGCGGCGCTGCCGAGCCCCAGCCCAAGCAGAAACAGCGCCAGGATGGCCGAGAAGGTGTAAACCGTGCCTCCCAGCAGCAGCGACAGCAGCCGCGTCCAGACCACCTCCGCTCCCAGCGCCGTCAGCCCGGACAGGGCGATCACGATATACACGCTCCACGGGCCGGCTTCGGCCGGGGATTTCGCCTGCGGCCGGGCGATGACCGCCGGCCGATAGGACCACACCGCCGATAACGCCACGCTGATCGCCGATACGGTCAAGTTGACGGCCACCGCGAAATAGGTTGTCGCCGCCATGTCCGAGATTCGCAGCAGGTAGAACCCGGCCAGAAGACATCCCGCCACCGCTCCCGCGATGTTCGCTCCGTAGAGGAACCCCAGCCACGAGACGCCTTCCGGCGTCGTCTCCACCCAGCGCGAGAGCGCCGGCAGCGTCGCGCCCATCAGCATCGCCGGCGGCAGCAGGCACACCACGCTCAGCACCCCTCGCAGCGCCAGCGATGCAATCCACCCGCCGCCCGCGACGCCGGTGTAAAGCGTCTCGATGTGCGGCATTCCGTACAGCACCGCCAGCGCAATCACCCCGATGCCCAGTTCCAGGGCGGCGTAAACCCGCAGCGGGTGCCGATTCGGGGAGATGAGCCGAGGCAATAACAGGCTGCCCAGGCACATCCCACCCATGAATGTGCCGAGCAGCACTCCCAGGGAAACCGCCGTGGAGCCGATGACGAGCTGCAGCAACTGAAGCCACACGATCTCGTATACCAATGCCGCGCACCCGCTGCCCATGAACAGCGGCAGCAGGAGGAGCAGTCGCGTCGGGGAGGGATTCGATCCCGGAGGAGCGTTCTGGAGCGGCGCCGAGTTGGCCATGATTTCCCAGATGACCGGCGGTTCGATACCATCGTGAACCACGCGGGTGATATTCTACACATCCCGGCCGGTTCCGCAAGCCGGAATCGGTTGGAGCGTGGAACTTGACAGGGCGGCCTACGATCAACAGAATGTGAAGTTTGAAGACCGGGTCTATCCGGAAACCCGCGGCTTGGAGGAGAAGGATCATGCGAGTACTCGTCATCGGCGCGACCGGGCACATTGGAAGCTACCTGGTCCCGCGGCTTGTCCAGGCAGGCCACACCGTTGCGGCCGTCGCGCGGCATCCGCAGCCGCAGTACGCCGACGCGCGCCTCGGGTGGTCGGAGGTGGAATGGGTCCTGGCCGACCGAACCGCCGGAGAGTCCGACGGCACATGGCCGCAGCGGATGGCGAAGATGGACGTCGACGTCGTCATGGACATGCTCTGCTTTACGCCCGGGCAGAATCAGCAGATGTACGAGGCCTTCAAGGGCAGAATCCAGCATTTCATTCACTGCGGCACGGTCTGGGCGTACGGCCCGCCGGAGAAAGTCCCCTACGAGGAGCATTTCGCGCGCAAGCCGATCACTCAGTACGGCGTGGACAAGGCGAAGATCGAGGAGTTCCTGCTGCGCAAGTATCGCGAGGAAGGATTCCCGGCGACCGTCATCCATCCCGGCCACATCTCCGGCCGCAAATGGCTGCCGATTGATCCGCAGGGAACCCGCGACGGCGTCAAGGTGTACGAGCGCCTCGCCACCGGACAGGAAGTCTGCCTGCCCGAGATGGGGCTCGGCAGACTCCACCACGTTCACGGAGACGATGTCGCGCAGCTCTTCGAGCTGGCCATGACCCGCCGCGAGGCGGCGCTCGGCCAAAGCTTCAGCGCTGTGGCGCCCTATGCCATGACGCTCGTGGGGTGCTGCAACTCCGTGGCCGCGCTGTTCGGCAGGAAGCCGAATCTGAAATTCCTGCCCCTGGACCGATACCGCGAGGCCGTCGGCGAGAAGAACTACGGGATTACGCTGGAGCACATGAGCCACTCTCCGTGTGCCAGCATCGAGAAAGGCCGGCGTCTGCTGGGCTATTCGCCGCGCTACACCACCGAGCAGATTTATCGCGAGTGCATCGAGTACCTGCTGGAACAGGGCAAGCTCGCCGTATGATCGTCAGGGGCGCCGCCTATGCTCCGGCCCTGGGGAGCGCTGCTTTCGGCTCCGACTTCGCCTGGAGATTCTTCGTGAGCGCGGCAGCCAGGCCCTGGAACGCGCCGAGGTCGCCGCCGGCGACGAGGATGTCCGGGACGATCTTGATCTTCTCCCGCGCCAGCTCTTTGCTGATGTTGACCAGCGCCGTAGGTATCTGGCCGAGGGCGTTGACCTGCGCCGCCGACTGAAGTCCATGAAAGGAATTCCCTTCGCGTTCTGGCCGGCCAACTGGTTCACCAAGTCGTGATTTACACTGCTGGGAAGTTGTCCGTACTCCTGCCTGTAGGCGTCCACCGCCAGCCCGACGGACGACATTATGGCGTTGGTCTCTGCAATGGGTCGAATTCCGGGACGCATGGCGATCGGGAGAAGGAGAGCCGCGCTAATGCCTATCAGAACCGGCGTTGACCATAGGATCATCAACCAAAGGGTGCTGCGGGTCAATAAAGGAAGCTTGCGCCTTTTCGCGGAGTCCGCCGACTGCTTTTCTTCATCCGTCACCGCGCCCACCATTTCATGTTTGGCAGGCCGGCATTATTTCTCGGATGCCGCGCCCGATACTCCCTCATCCTGCACCAGCGTCCAATCGCTGCCCGGATTGTATTCCTTCATCGCCGCCGCGACCTGGGAAGTCTTTTCACCCAGGTTGCGCTGGTAAACCTTGCCGTCCTGGTTGACCATAAATGTCATGATGCCCGACTGGTCCCAGTGCTGCGGATAAGCCACCAGCGCGAACCCGCCCGTCAAGTTGCCGCCGCTCATGTAATCCATTTCCCCGCCAGGCGCGTCCTTGCCCTGGCAGGTCAGAATCTTGAAATAATAACCGTGGAACGGCTTCACGCCGGTGCCCATTTTCTGGCCAAACCCCTCGACGTGAGCCTGCGCCACCAGCGGCCCGAACGGGCTGGCCGGTTCTTCCCCCGCCGTCGGCCAGTAGAGGCCATCCTTCTTGCCGGCCGCGCTCTTGAATTTCTGCGCGTACTTCGTTCCTTCGCCCGCCTCCGGGTTCGCGGCGGCGTACTGCCGTTGCGCGGCCACGTAAGCCCGGCAAACGCCGATGGCGTGGAGTTCGTCCTTCCCGATGTGCCGGTTGATGATCTCCTCTTTGCCAGCCGCCGTGTCGAAATGCCATTGCCCGTCCGCCTTTACCAGCGGAATCGGCATCGGCCAGGCGTCCGGCCCAACCTCCAGAGTAATTTTATCCTCGCCCTCTTTCACCTGCTTGCAGCCCTGCGCCATGAGGGCGGCGAACCGCTTCGAATTGTTCGCGTCCTGCACTTTGTCGCCGGTCAGAAGTTCATCAATCCCCGAGCCGTAAACTTCGCGCAAGGCCGCTCTATCGTGCGACTCGACGGCCGCCTGCAGGGCCTGGACAGCCTCATCCGGCGATGCGAACAACCGTGGCGCGACTGCGACTTTCGGTTGCGCTTCTGGCGGCTGCGCCGCCGTGCATCCGATCAAGGCCGCCACCAGCGCAAGGGTCAAAAGGCCGGCAAAACGCATCCATTGATTTGAAGGTTTCATAGGTTCCTCAGATCTTTTTATGCCCAATGAACTGCGCGGCTCACCGCTTTCCCTCATGCCCGCCGCCCTCGTGACCGCCGCCCTCGCCGCCGTGCGGCGCAGGGTGCGCCTCTGCGCGGCTTTCAGCTCCGCGATGGCTGTAATCGCGCACGTCGCGTCCCCGATCATAGCCACCGCCGAAAAGATACAGATCAGGTCCCGTTACCACGACTCCGCCGCCGTAATATGGAACGTCCGAGACCGGCATGAATGTGACGACAACACTGTGCTGCCCATGGATGGCGCCCAGCGTGAAGCCGGGCGTGTTGGCGGCAACGAGGTTCCCGTCAACGAAGACCTGGTACACCATAAAACCCGGGTCCGGAATGAACGTGAATGATGCGCCGGCCCCGTCGGGGAAATACACCGTGCCGGCCGGACTGATGGAACCGTTGCCCCCTGACGAGGCATAAATAGGCCAGGAGACTTGCGCGAAGGCGCCTCCTCCGGCAAGAAGAATGATCAGCCCGGCGAGGAAAATCGTGAAAACGATGCGCGAACAGCCGGCGTTCCTGGGAATTTCTCTCATGGCACATGACCCTTAAGAGTGCGGACAAAAACCCCGGACGGCTGGCTCCTCGCGCCACCGGCGAAGAGCGCAACTCCCCTGACGAATCCAGATTACATCAGGCTGTGCGACGAAGTCAAGCCCGCCGTGCAATCTCCGCGTTCACCCTTTCGCGCTGCCGCAGGATCCAGCCCATGGACCGCGGATAGGTGAACATGTCCTTGATCGGCCCGAGAGCCAGCAGCCGCGCCGCCTCACCCGGAGGTGTGCCGCCGGCCAGCCTCTCCAGCAACTGCAGCGCTCGCATATCCTGAAGCCCCTCGCGAAAGACTTCCCAGCGGATGGAATCCACAGGGCCGTCCTTGCCGGGGTAGACGACATACGCGTCGCCCGGAGGCAGCAGCCGCCCGCCGTCCGCGGTGGTATAAGGGTCGAGCAGCTCGCCCGTCAGGCCCGCGTACCAGTGGTTGAAGCCCCACTGGAGGAAGCCCTCGAACCCGAACTTATGCAACTGCCACCCCAGGATTCGATTGCGCGCGCCGGGGAAATCCAGGAACCGGTTCGACACGCGGTCGGTCTGCCCGCAACAGTAATAGGTCCACAGGTGCGGGACGCGGGCATCCAGGAACGCCTGTGCGTGGTTCGACGCCGGGCAGGGCCGGTCCACCGCGCCCTCGCGATAGAACTCGATGTTCGACAGGGCGTCGAGCACGGGCAATTCGGGCGCGCCTCGGCGCAGGATGTCGCGCACGGCCCGGTAGTCGGCCAGGTGCTCCACCTGCGGCTCGTCGGAGACGTGCAGGAACGCGCGCGTCAGAGCCTTCTTGCGCCGCAGGACGGCGACTAGTCCGGGCAGAAATTGAAGGAGGAACTTGCGATACTCCGGGCCGGAGGAACGCGTCTCCCATCCGAAGATGCGGCGCATCCGCCCGTTGACCTTCGCGACGATCTTGGGCGCAGACTTTGCGCCCCATTGCGTCGAAAGGTGCGAAATCTCGAAATCCGTCATCCCGCACCGCCGGCAGAGGTCCATCCACTTCTCCAGGTTGCGGAAGCCGAAGCGGTACTCATCCCGGCCGGTCACTTCGACCTCCACCAGTTGCATCGTGGGCCGTTCCGTGCCGACGGCGGTATCCAGCGGCGGCGTGAAGACCGGCGTCAGGATCGTATTGACGCCGTGCCCGGCGGCATTGCGCAGGTACCGTTCCGCGATACGCCAGTGCTCCGCCGACCAGGCCTCGAAGCCGTAGTAAGACTGCAGGCAGTCGTTGTAGAACCAGTGGGTGACTTTGAGCCGCTGTTCCGGCAGCGTCGCGGCGACGACCTGCACGTCCGCAGCCAGCTCGGCCACGCGCCGGCCGCCGGTGCGGACGCGGATTCTCAACCGGCTGCGCCCCGCCGGCGCCTGCCTGGGAACGGGCAACGTAAACCAGATGCCGCGCGTCTGGCCGGGATAGGTTTTCCAGGGAACATTCGGAATGAGCGGGTCGGGATAGAATCCCGGAGCCCGGCCGATGCGGTTTTCCGGTTTCTCGCGGTAGGTCGGATGCTCGACGTGCGCCAGGTCAATCCGGCGCGCCGTGGCCAATACCGCGAGCGCCCCGGAGACATCCAGGCCCACTTCGCCCTGGCGGTCCGAGCGGTAGATCACCTGGAAAGAGAGAACCTCTCCGCGCAGTCCGCTCAACTGAATCCGGTCCCGGCGCGGGACGGGCGAGTCGGCGAAAAAAGTTTCCAGGCTGTATCCGAGTCCGACGGCCACTCGCGCTGCGGACGGAATCATGGATGCTCCCTTTCCGAGGCCAGTTACTACTGATCTTTCCGCGTAATCCCCAGTCCGCACAAAGGCACGATCTCCCTGGCCTCGGCGGATGAATAGTTGAAGATGGTGAATCCTCCCGTGCCGGCCCGGCGGGTGATTTGGATCATCCGGAACAACGTGAAGATGTCGCCCTGCGCGCCCCAGCAACTGAAACCGATCCCCGGGTAACAGCCGGCCTTGCCCGCCCACTGCACCTGCCGCTGCACCAGGCCCTGGAACTCGGCGCTGTCGGGCGTGTAGTCCATCGGGCAGACGAAATCCAGGTAGCCGTGCTCGCACCAGAGCTTCCAGTCCTGCCCGACGTTGTCGCGGTCCACGGGCCAATTGGAAAACACCGCCGCCGAAATCTTGAGGTTCGGCTTGACCTTCCGCACCTCGCGGCTGACGGCGGCGACGACGGCGGTAATGTTGTCCCGCCGGAAGTCCAGCCACTGGTCGCGCAGCAGGCCGCCTTGTACGTCCGCGGGCCAGTTAGCGACCTTGCGACCGATGGATTTCTCGAACCGTTCGCGGCAGCCGGCGCAGAAGCAGCCGTCGGGGCCCGGATAGCGGATGTAATCGAAGTGGATGCCGTCCACGTCGTATCGGGTGGCGATCTCGATCATCGCGTCGGTCTCGAGCTTCTGGTTGGCCGGATTGCTGGGGCAGAGCCACAGCCCGCCCTCGATCGGCTTGCCGTCGGGTCCCACCTGAGTCCGCCCTTCCTGCTGCATCCGGGCGGCGAACTCTCCCGGTTCGCGCATTCTCCAGTTGACCTTCCACACGTGGCATTGAAGCCCGTACTTTCGACATGCCGCCAGGCACAGGGCGATCTGGTCGCCCTTCTCCTTGACGAGCGGGTTCACGGGAAGGACGGAGCTGTTGTAGAACGCCGTGTCGCCCCAGAGCATGTTCGGCTGGATCGCGGTGAAGCCGTTGTCGGCAAGGTTCTTGACAGCGGCGTCCCAGTCCATGCCCTCGACGCCGAACGCGTTGTGGCACCAGAAGGCCCGGCGTTCGCCGCGCGCCGGCTGCTCCAGGAGACACCAGCCCTTGACCGCCTGCTGATGGACCTGCTCGGCGAGGTCCATCGCCGCTACGGACTGGCCCCGGGCGACCAGTTCCATGGCGCGCTGCCGGCCGGACAGGGCGGCCGCGAAAGCGGCGCGCGCCGGCTCGACGGCGGCCTGCGCCGCAAGGCGCTGGACCTCCGACAAGTCCTTGTGATCCCCGGCCGTCAACGCGCGGTCGAGGCTTGCCCGCGCCGCCGCAGGCCACAGGTCCGGCGCCATCGCCCCAACCATGGCCATCAGCAGCCGCCGCTTGCCCGGAGCATCGTCGTCCAGCATGACGTGCGTCATCATCACGCAATTGTCCGAGACGACGATGGCCGCCTCGCCGGTGGGCTTGCCGCCGCTGTCGTACCACTCCGCCACCACTTTGCCGCGGCCCGCGATCGGCTGGCATTCCTCGATGTTCCAGGAAGCCTGCTTGACCACCGGCGGCATGCCCGGCAGCGCATCGCCCGCCGCCGGCCGGATGGAACTGAAGCGCCCCTCGGCCGACACGTTGCGCCCGAGGCGCAGTCCCGCCGGCTGTTGGAGCGGGCCGGGCAGGACGTAGAACGCGATCATCTTCCCTCCGCCGGCCATGAATTTCTCCAGCGCGGCGACCGCGTCGTCCGGCATATTCGGACTGTAGGGAAGGATGACGAGCCGCTTGCCCGCGAGCCGCGCGGGCGTCAGGTCCAGGTCGCTGAGGAGCGTGTACTCCAGGCCCAGTTCGTCCAATCTCCCACAGAGCGACCCGGTGAATTGCCGAGCGCCGGGCCATTCATCTTTCGCTGCGAGGGCGGCGGATTCCGCGCGGACGACGGCGATCTCGCCGCCGCCCCTGACGACGCGGAGGTTGCGGATGCGCAGCACCGTGTCCTTATTCAGGCCGCGCCAGGCGGATATCCGCAGCGTGTCAATCCCGGCCCAGCCTGTGGGCTTGCCCTCGATCTCCATATCCGACTTCCTGATCGTCACCGTGGCGAACTCGGCGGATGCGGCGGAGAAATGCCCGGTGTACCAGCCGTCGCCGCTGCGCAGGTAAAAGCTGAAGCCGGCGACCGGCGCGGGGTCGTCGCAGGCCGCTTCGAATTGCAGGCTGGCCGCGTCGGACAGGTCCAGCTTCACGGGATGGTCCCAGGAAGCGCGCTCGATTCGCGTGCCCTGGAAGTTGCACGGCATCCTCAGCGCCTTCGCGGCGTCGGGCGCGCGCACGACGGAGACCGGGGCCGTGCCGGCCATCGGTTCCCAAACCGCCCGCGCGGCTGCGTCGCTGGCGTAATCCAGCGGATCAACCGTAGGAACTTCGGCGGCCGCCGAGGTGCTCAACCCCACCGCTATCATCGCCAGGCTGCCGGCCAGAATCAGGCGCACCATCATCGCTGCCCTCTCATAACTCTTTTACCTTCTGCCACAGCGAAGGCTCGACCGGGATGCCGAGTTCCAGGTTTTCGCGCCGCGCGGCCAGAGACCGCTCGCCCGGGTAGAGGACTTTGCTGTTTTCACCGACCGGCTCGGCGGCATGGAAATTGTCCACGACGTCGTTGACCACCCGCGCTGCAAGGGAGCCCGGCGCCAGGCGCGCGAGGTCGAAGGCCATGAAGACTTGCGACACGCTCGTCTCGGTCAGCTTGCCGATCTGGTGCGTCGCCAGTCCGCCGGACAGGAGCGCGACGACCAGGTCGAGCATCAGCGCCAGCCCCGAGCCTTTCCAATAACCGATCGGCAACGGGCGCTGCGATTCCGCGATCTCGTTCGCATCGCGCGTGAGGCGCCCTTCGCGGTTATATCCGCCCTCCACCGGCAGCGGCTCGCCGCTCGTCCGGTGGATTTGCACCTTGCCGCCGGAGAATTGTGAAATCGCCATGTCCAGCACCACGTGTCCGCCGGGGCGCGGAACCGCGATGACCAGCGGATTGTTCCCCAGGCGGCGTTCCCTGGCGCCCCAGGGCGGCATCAGCGCCATCGTGTTCGTCCAGCAAATCCCGACGCATCCCGCCTCGGCCGCCTGCCAGCCGTAGTTCCCCGCGCGCTGCCAGTGGTTGGTGTTTTTCAGCGCGACGCAGCCCATGCCGCCCTGCCGCGCCAGCTCGATGGCCCGGCCCATGCAGAAAAATGCGTTGAGCGGTCCCGGGCCATGCCGGCCGTCCCACCGCTCCAGCGCGCCGAAACTCTCCACCAGGGCCGGCTCGGAGTGGATCTTGACGGTCCCTTTCCGGACATCGTTAATGAAAACGGGGAACCGGTTCAGCCCATGAGAAGGCACGCCGTCGCGGCTGGCGTCGGCGAACAGCCGCGCGCAGAGTTCCGCGCGGTCCCGCCGGAATCCGCACTTGAGCAGCACGCGCAGAAACTCGTTGAACATGTCCTGGTAAGGAACCCGCGTCATGACTTTGCATCTCCCTTAATCTCGCCTGGCGCCGCCTCGAAAAACGTGCTGACGTAGCCCTCCGGCCGGAAGAGGATCACGAACAGCGTGGCATTGCAGCCGTCATGGGAAGCGAGGCCGTTGGTTAACGGTTGCGGCCGCTGGACGCGGACCGCCGGCGCGACAAGACCGACGGTAATCACTATTCCTTGGACTGCCCCTGCTGCAGCAGTTTCTTTGAATCTTCCGTGCCCCGCTTGCTGGCGTCGGGCATCGAGATCGTGGTGGAGAGGGAAGGCGTGATGCAAACCAGTATTTCGTTTTCCCTTTCAACCGTCTCCTTATGCCTGAAACCGAGATAGCAGATCAGCGGTATGTATCCCAGGATCGGGGTTCGCTCATCCACAGTATCCGAGCGTGTGTCTTTGATGCCGCTGCAGATAATGGTCTCGCCCAGCTTGCAGCGCATCGTCGTGGTAACTCTGAATATCGTGTTGCTGATGTCGCCATAACCCTCATTGGAGCGTGTCGGGACGCTGCTGAGTTCAAACACCACATCCGACTGAACGTTGCTCTCAACATCGAGGACAGGCAGGATCTTCATGCTGAGGCCGTAGGGAAGGTACTTCACATCACCCGGTAGCCGGATGCCGATCTGCCCGCCCGAAGCCACCTCGGCCGGCCTTCCGCTGACGACGGTCAAATGGGGCTTGCACAGCACCTTGTTCCTCTCGTTCGCCTCCAGGCACTGCACAACGACGCCGCCCAAGGCCGTGACGGAATAGCTCGTGTTGTTCAGGAAGCTCGACTGGCCCTTGTCCGGGCCCACCCTGCTTGTGACGGCGCCGCCGATCTGGATCGCGTTGCCCAGCAGGTTCACGCCCAGCTCCTCCCGCCAGCGCTTATCAGCGCTGATGAACTCGCAATCCAATTCAATCTGCTGAGGCTGCACGATGATGACGTTCAGAACCTTGTCGGCAAGGGATTTCGCCAAATCCTCCGCGCGCTTTTTAGCCTCTTCGTTCGGCACGTATCCTGCGAGCACAACGGTGTCGCTGCTGGGCTTGACCTCGACGGCGGGCATGTTAATCCAGTCTTTGATCCGTTTCAGCAGCACCGGATGAACCGGGTTATATTCGACCAGGTCGAAGATGTCATGCGCCCGCTGCGCGCAGATCGCATCAATCTGATCTTTGTCCTTCTTGTTGAAGACGACCCCCTGAACAATCACCCCCGTGGAAATCGCTTTCACTTCCAGGCCGGGGATTGACTTGACCAGCTCTCTGACGTCATCGGGCAGGAGGTTCAGGACGACGATGTTGTAGGTCGCCGTCGCGCCTGCGGCCTCGCCGCTCAACGTGACGGTCGTTGCGCCGGCGGCCTTGGCGGTCAGGACGACTTTAGTCTTATCCGCATCTTTCGGCGGCGTGACGGCGACGACGCCGGCATTCTCCGCCGCCATGCTTGCGATAGCAAAGGCCGCCTTGAGCGTCGTGTCCGATCCGGTTCGCATAAAAATGGATTCGCTCTCGGCAGCCGGCGCGACAGTCGCCCCGAGCAACGTCGCGGCTACCACCATTGCCGCGATGGCCGCCGTTCTGTGCAGAGTGGATATCAAACCCGACCGTAGAGAACCGGAATCCACCATACGGCGCCCTCCGCACGACAGTTAGCGATCAAGCCACATATGTATGCTACCACTGGTATCACCCGTGTCAAGCATTTTTTCAAGCGTCGGCCAGCTTTAAGCACTGGTCCGAGTCGTGATTTCCCGTATGATCGGCGGTTCACAGTCATCGTGAAACTGGTTGCCATGATTCTATCGGTCCAGAGTCAGAAAATAACTTAGAGTTTCCGTTCCAGCCGGTTGAAAAGCGCTGTCAACTGCTTCCCATGAAGGAAGATACACAACAGCTACGCCGGCGGATTGCAATCCACATCCGGCCAATTCGCGCTCACATATTCGCTCGTTTTGCGCGAACGTGCCGGTCCGCACGCCCCGGCGGAGCCGATTATAACGCGCGCGGCACAACACAACCAAATCCTGGGGGCGTTTCGATGCAAAAGAGGCCTGTGGCATTGACCGGATGACTCGGTCGCCCTATTTGAGATCACACCTCTCAGGCGGGTTTTCGGCGGTCTGTCGGTACGCGGGGGTTATGAAGAATCCGAACCGCAGGCTTGCCGCTCATGCGCCGCGCCCCTTTTCCCATAGCTTACGCAGCAACGCGAGATCGGCGTCCACCATAGTGGCCACTCCGGCCACGCTCGGCCGGGCGCTGTGGGCGGTCAGCGACTCGTAGCCGCCGGCGCGCCAGGCTTGTTCGGTGACCATGTAGCCCAGGTAGTCGCCGCCGAGTTCCACGCAGAACGTCCAGGGGAACGGGCTCTCCGCCTTGATCTTCAAGCCCCACTCGATGAAGACTTCGCCCGGCAGACTGGCGAAGGCGACATCGCCGATCCGCCACGCCTGCAGGAGCGTCCGGTCCTCCGTCCTGCCCGCCCGGCGCATGCGCGCGATCTCCCGGCGGAAAACCTCCTGCGCCTCCGGAGACCACTGCGAGGCGCGGATGCGCGCTTCCGGGTCCGCCGCGAGGTCGCGCCAGGGGACCGTGATCTCCTGCTTCAGCGCTCCCAGCGGAACAGGCTCGAGGCCGGCCTTCCGCTTCTCCAGCCGCTGGATGATGGCGCGCGCCAGCGCGTCGCCCACCTCGCGGTACTTCAGGGTCGGGTTGATGTCGCCGAACGTGCCCGGCACGAAGATCGGCACCACGCCCGGCCCGAACCGCTCGCGGAGCCGCGCTGCGACCACGGCGGGATAGTCGGCGCTGAAGCAGGGCCCGAAGTTCGCGTTCGTGTGGAGCGAGTAATGCCACAGGACGGCGATGGGGGGCCCGCCCGTTCGACGTTGCTCAGGGCGGCCCTGAGTTCCATCGAATGGGCCTGCGGCGTCGTCGAAGCAGAGGATGCCCACCTCCGGGTCAACGGGCGCGGCGGAGCCGAGGCACTGGACCTCCTCTTCGCCCGCGTGCAGCAGCCAGATGTTGATCTCGCGGCCGTCCTTGTACTTGTATCGGCGGTTCTGAAGGACGTGCTGGCAGTAGGCGCGCTCGCGGCTCATCCGCGCGGGGCGCATGGAACGGCAGGCGGCCTCGACCGCGTCCGCGAATTTGCCGGGAATGCCCGCGAGCCAGGCCTCGTCAATCGGAAACGCGTCCTCAAACAGCCGGACCGTGTACGGCCCGGTGTGCGTGTGGCTGGCGGCCCAGACGATGTTCTGCTCCGGGATGCCGGTCCGCAGCGCGGCCAGCGACACGGCCGCGTCGCCTTCCTTGCGTTCGAGCGCGATCAAGTCCAGCAGCACATACGCCAGCTTGACTCCGCCGGACGAGAGGACAATGGCTTTGATCGTGAGCGGATCCTGCACCCCCTCGGACTTGCGCGGCTTAAGGTCACCGGCCAGCGCGGTGCCGACCGGCGGCGTGATGTCCACCTCCGCCGCGCCCGCCATGAGCATATCCGAATCCATCGCGTATCCTCCCCGCTGGTAGTGTGCCCGTCAGGGCATACGAAATAGCGCCTGACGGCGCCACTACAAGCGCCCTACCAGTTGAACTGGGGCACGTCCATCCACACGCCGCCCTTCATGGCTGACTCATGGGCGATGATGCCCGGCACGGTGAAGTCCATGGAACGGATCACGTCAATCGGCGGACGCGCATCCCGCTCGATGGCCGCGAGGAAGTCGCGGATCATGTAGTACTCCGACGTCCCATGTCCGCCCTGGCGCGCCTCGGCGGGAGCGTTCGGGTCGGAGACCTCGCACGGGATGGCGCGCGTCCGGTTGGGCGGGTCCTCCTTCAGGCTGAAGTAGAGCCCTTCGCCCCGGTCGCGCTGGTTCTCCAGGTGTCCGGCCGTGCCGTAGAGCGAGTACCAGACCATGTGCGGCCGCGCCGCCACCTGGCTGCGGAGGATCTTGACCACCGCGCCTTTCTCGGTCTGGAAGATCCCGGTCTCGAAATCGAGGAACCCCGGATGCTCCTGGTATTCGGGCATCTTGTTGAACCCGGTCGTCAGGCCGCAGCCGCGGACGATGCGGTCGTTCATCAGCATCAGGATCGGCCCGAGCGTGTGCGCGCAATACCAGATGGGCGGCCGGTCATGTCGCCAGTGAAACTGGCCGGTCTTCTCGTCCACGAGCCGGTCAATGATCTCGTGGATGTATTCTCCCTCGGCGTAATAGATCTTGCCCAGCTTGCCCGCGGCGACGATCTTCTGCCATTCGCGGACGTAGTGGAAGTAGCAGTAATTCTCCGCCATCATGTACGCGAGCCCGGTCTTCCGGACGGTCTCGACGATGCGCGCGCAATCGGCGACGGTGTAAGCTGCCGTCTGCTCGCAGAGCACGTGCCGCCCGCTCACCAGCGCCTGGATCGTCTGCTCCGCGTGAAAGGCGATCGGCGTGGCGATGAGCACGATGTCCATCGGCGCGTTCAGAAACGAATCGTAGTCGGCGTACAGGCGCTGATCCGGCAGATGGAACGCCTTGCCGACCTCCGCGAGCCGCGCCGGCGCGGTATCGCAGAGCGCGGTCACCTCGACGGCGGGATGCGCGCTGAACACATCCACGAACCCTCGCCCGCGCGAAAGCCCGACCAGCCCGACCTTCCACTTCTTCTTCATGTTCCGCACCTTCCCAAGGTAACCTCTGCCCTGTCGGCCACCGTCGAGTCTTTCGGCAGCCGGCCGGTCTTGAGGCTATAACAGCCGGCTTGGCTTTCGTCAAGAGAACTTATTCTCTCGCGCCGGCCTGGAGTAAGGCGTCTCGCATATCCTTGCAAGACGTTTTCCCCGCATAATCAAGGGGCCGGAAACCGTCGCCGTCCTCCGCGTTTACGTCGGCGCCGTTCGCGATAAGCAGTTTGGCGTCAGCGACGTTGTAGGAACTTGCCAGTATATGCAAGGGGGTGCTTCCGTCATTGGCTCGCGCGTTGACGTTCGCGCCGCCGGCCAGGAGCACTTTTATCAAGTCGTCATTTCCGTCCGATTTCCACTTCCATCTAATCTTGTGCAATGGTGTGTCACCCCACCGGTCTTTGGCATTGACATCGGCGCCTGCGGCCAGCAGGACCTTTGCGACGTCGGCGTCTTCCGCCGCGTGGAGCGGAGTCCAGCCATCTGTGTTGCGCACGGTCACGTCCGCGCCATGCGACAGTAGTGTTTCTGCAGCTAATGCGTCGCCGCCATAGCAGGCTCTATGCAGCGGCGTATTACCAAAGATGTCAGCCGAGCGTGCGTCGGCCCCATGTGCCAGAAGCAAGTCTACAGTCGGGTTCTTGCCCCACTCCACGGCGTTGTCCAATGGCGTTCTGCCCTCCTCATCTCTTGCATTCACGTCAGCGCTTTTGGACAAGAGCAACTCGACGAGCTCTGCATTTTCGGCACAATGAAGGGCAGTCCTCCGCCTGTCGTCGCGAGCGTGAATCAGTCTGGGGCGAGCCAGCAGAATAGCCCTGGCCCACGCCACGTTTCCAAGCCGGGCCGCATTGATGAGCACTTCGCCGCGCAATTGCAGCAGAACGGCCGCCAGGCAGAGTGCGACAAGAAAGCAGGTGATGACGCCCGCGGCGCGGGCAATCCGTGCAGCGTTGTGTGCAGAGTTGCGCCCCGTCGCCCCTAATCCCATTTTGCGCTCTTTGCGCCGCCGGATCAGCCATGCGGCAATGTAGGTGACAACAGCGAGTCCCGTGCTCAGCGCGATCAGGCTCGAAGCGCTCATTCCAAAGCCCATGTCCCAGAACACATCGTAGATGTCCCACGTCGTGGCCGGATTATACCCGCACAACCCTGCCAGGGGCTTTGGCAGGCTGAAGAGAACGACCGTGTCGAAAGGCCGCGAAATGCCGCCAAGCAATTGGAACCACACGGCCATCCACGGGTACAACACCCAGCCGCTTGGGTTCAGCCTGCCGAAAGCTGGGCAATACCCGAGAAAGTTGGGCAGAGAAAGCAGGATCGGGAGAAGCCCAATGTGCAGCGCCCACCGCCAGGGTTTCAGCCTGCGGAGCCACGGCCAGAAGCCGAACACTACTACGCCGCTGAGATAGAGGAACTCCAGCGGTGCGTACATCGGGTACCGCCGAAACTTGGGCCACGCCTGCTCGAAACTCTTCTCTGCCTTCAGCCACTGCCTGCCGCCGGCGTAGAGTCGTCGCCCGAGACGCTCCCTCATCACTTCATGCTCCTGCTCCAGCAACGCGGCGACATTCGAAAGATTCCCTCCGGCCGCGCGCCATTTCTTGTAGACGCGCAGCGTATCCGTCAGCGGGCCTTTCTTGCCGAGCTCAGCATCGAGCTTTTGGATCACCTCTGGAAGGTAAGCGAGCGCGTCTGACTCTTTGAGCGCATACAAGACAGCGCCAGAAAACCCGTCACTATAGTAAATCCAAAGGCCGTCCCGCGCCGGTCGTATCCCGAGGGCCTCGTCCCCATGTATGGAATCGAAGGTTGCCAGTTTCACTCTGCAGGCTGCATACCAGAATCCTGCCGGCGCGCCCTGCCGCACCGGCCGCATGAGCGGCACAAGGCAGATCAGCACCACTGCCATGGCAAGGATCGGCACCGCCATGACAGCCAGCTTCGCTTTAGTTGATAGGCCCCTTCCGTTCATGATCGCAATCCCTGACCTTGCAGTCCCGCGAAAAGGCTAGTGGGTGTCCGCCGGCGAACTGCTTGTCTCTTTCCGATAACGCTCCAGATTCTCGGCCTGCTTCTTGAGGATTTCGGCCAGGCTGATTCGGAAGTCCCACCGGTACTCCCGGCGGACATCCTCGGGCGGATGAGCTGACACGACCGGTGCGCCTTCCTCGATCTTGTACTCGAAGTCCGATTCAGTGAAGGGGTCCTTCGGCAGTCCCTGCGGGAAATATGCGCGCAGGGCTTCGAGAGAGGTCGGATATTCCCCCGTTTCGGCCTCGTGTAGCGCCGAAGCGGCAAGAATTTTGCTCATGGCAAAGCGCGCATTGTCCCGCGTGAAGTCCGCGTAAATTCCCGCCCCGATACCGGCGAAGTTCCCCACAAGCGGGTTATCCGGATACGTCTGCCCTGCGGCGGGCTTGCCCAGTTCTTTCATGTGTTCGATCCGGGCTTTGATGCGCGGCCGAGCGTCAGCGAAGCTCCCTTCGCCGGCTTTCGCCATTTCGGAGAGTTCTTCGCCGACCTGATCCGCCCACTTGCCATAGGTCGCCTTGCGCTCATCAGGCTTGAGGCGACGAAGTTGCCCGATGAGGCCCTTCCGGCCTGCGGCGAGCTCAGTGAGAACCGTCCTGAACCAGTCGTTGTCCAACGCCTGAAGGGCTGTATCGAGATCCGCATCGGTAAACAGGGTCTCCCTCTTCAACATGAGAGGCACGCGCTTTGCGTCATCGGCGATGCAGGCGGAAAACGAGAGCGGCCGCGTAGACAATTCGACAAGCCGAACCATCAGTACGCGGATGGCCGCCTTTCCTGGCTTCCGTGCCAGGAACTCGTTCATGCCTGCCAAATTGCTCTGCAATACCGCAGTCCCAGTAACCGCGTACATTAAGGTGGGGCACTGGCAGAGATGGACCGAATATTGGACGGCGTCCGCATGCACCTGCGCTGCGCGCTCAAGTTGTCCCTGTCCCTCCAGCATGGTGGCAGCCGCACATGTGCGTCTGCCCAGGTCTGTGAGCCTTCCCAGAGGAGGGATTGCTAAGCCATCCTGGGCCGCAAGGTCGAAGTCGCATTGAGTGCGCGCGGCGCCGATGTGGAGCATGTCCATCGCCTTGCCGCGCTCAAGATCTTGCTCCAGGAATGCCACGTCAGCATGGCTTTCGATGAAGAACTTCGGCCCCAGGAACGTCCTGGCTTCAATGTCGTCGAGGACCTTGTCCTCTTTCTCATTGGACGGCCAAGTCAATACCGACGCCGCGCACCAGTAATGAACGGCCGCATTGCCGGGATGCCCTGCTTCCTCCGTCCAAGCGGGCGGTGCAACGCTCAGCGCCAGCGTCAACCAGAGAATACTGTGGAAGACGCGCATCCAAGACCTCCCTTCATCATCCCACCTAACGACGGTCAAACATCAAATGTCATATTCTCACGACTGAAGTCGCACCCGTCAAGCAGTTTTTGGGGTCTGCCGAAAACTTGACAGCGGCAATTCGTCCCTATAATGTGATCACACTTGGACAAAATTCTTTGGGAGCCGACCATGCCCTGCATGAAGATTCTAGCCATGCTGGTTCTCATCGCCTCGCTGGCCGCCGCCGAGCCGGCGCATCCGTCGCTGCCGGGTCCGGTGATCCCCGACGGCGTGGGCGTGAATATCCATTTCACCGACGCGCAGCCGGGCGAGATGGAAATGCTCGCTGCGGCCGGGTTCCGCTGGGTGCGGATGGATTTCGTCTGGTCGGCGACCGAGCGCGAACGCGGGCGATATGATTTCGCGGCTTATGACCGGCTGATGCAGTCGCTCGACGCGCACAGCATGCGCGCGCTGCTCATCCTCGATTACGGCAATGCGCTGTACGAACCGGAGAACGCCGTCGCGACCGACGCGGGCCGGCAGGCCTTTGCTCGATGGGCGGCGGCCGCCGCGGCACATTTCAAGGGCCGCGGCATCCTCTGGGAAATCTGGAACGAGCCGAACATTGATGTCTTCTGGAAACCCACGGCCGATGTCCGGCAATACGCCGCCCTCGCGCTGGCGGCCGCCAGGGCCATCCGCGCAGCCGCACCCGGCGAGGCGATCATCGGGCCGGCGACCTCGGGAATGGATTTCCGTTTTCTCGAAGAGTGTTTCAAGGCCGGCCTGCTCGAATGGTGGGACGCCGTGTCGGTGCATCCGTACCGGCGGTCCGATCCCGAAAGCGCGGCGGTTGACTACGCGAAGTTGCAGCGCTTGATCGCCCGGTACGCGCCGGCGAACAAGACGATCCCGATCCTCTCCAGCGAGTGGGGCTATTCCTCTGCGTGGAAGGGCTTCGACCAGGACAAGATGCTCGCGCGCCAATGGCTGACCAACCTGGCCAACCGAATCCCGCTCTCGATCTGGTACGACTGGCACGACGACGGCGCAGACCCGAACAACGACGAAGACCACTACGGCACGGTCGCGCTGCCCTATCACTCGGGGCGAGACCCGGTTTACGATCCGAAGCCCGCCTGGCGCGCCGCGAAAACGCTGACCACCGTCCTCGGCGGCTGCCGCTTTGCGAAGCAACTGGCCACAGGCCGCCCCGACGATTTCGCCGTGCTCTTCGAACGCGCCGGCCAAGTGCGCCTGGCCCTTTGGACAACGTCGCGCCAACCGCACGAGGTGACGTTGCCTTCCAGTCCCGGCTCGTTCGAACTCGTCTCGCACGTCGGCGAGCGGCGCGGGACCGTCACCGTGCAAGGCGACAGCTTCACGCTCACCGCCACCGATGCCCCGCAGTATCTCCTCTTCAATGGGCCGAACCCCGCGCTTGCCGACGCTCCGGCGATTCACCCGCTGCGGGCAACCGTGTCGCCGGTCATGGGAATGACGCTTGTCGTTCACGTAGAGAACCTCGTTGACGCCGCCTTCAAAGGCCGCGCGCGGCTTGTCGAGACCGACGGCCTGGAACCGGTCGCCGCGGAGCAGTCCTTGGAGTTCGCGGCGAGCGAGGCGGAAGCGACTCTGCGTTTTCCCATCGCCGCGAAACCTTCGCGCGCGTATAGCTTCGGTCTGCGCATCGAGAGCGCGGACGGCAGCTTGATTCTCGATCTTTCGTCGCGCTGCTACACCGCCGTTCCGGATGAAGTCCTCACCGACTGCAAGATTTTTGCCGACGGTGATGCCAAGGTCGGCTCCGAACTTTCTGTGGCTGTCGCGCCCGCCCCGGAACCGCTGCCCGGCTCGGAATCTCCCGCGCTCAAGGTCACGTATCGGATGGACGCCGGCTGGAAATTCCTACGCCTCGCCCCCGAGCGCGCCGACTTGCGCGCGATCGCCGGCGAGCCGAAGGCGTTTGGTATGTGGATTTACGGCAACGGCGGACAAACCAGCCCGCGCCTGCGCGTGACCGATTCCAATGGCCAGTGCTGGCAACCCATCGGCGATGAAATCAACTGGACGGGCTGGCGCTTCGTGGAATTCGACCTAAGTCCCGCCACGGATAACTGGGGCGGCGTCGCCGATAACGCAATCCATTTCCCGCTGAAATGGGATTCCGTGTTCCTGCTTGACAAGTCCCGTGAGCAGCAGGCGCAAGGAATAATCTACCTAACCGCGCCGGTTGTGATTTATTGATCCGGACAGTGTGGCTGTTGAAGAACTGTCATTCCGAACGAAGTGAGGAATCTCACACGCCGCGCATTAGTAATGGTTTATGGTGTGAGATGCTTCGCTGCGCTCAGCATGACGCGGTCCAGACTTATGTATGTTATTCTGGGGCACTACACTTAGGTGGTCGGTTGTGAACGGCGAGGCTTGAGGCTGGAGAAAATGCTTAGCGGCGGGAGCCGGCCGGCGATTGACGGATGCTTGCGCCTGGCTCACTTTGCGCGAGCGGCGAACGCGGCCTTTCTCTCGTTCTTATCTCTCAACATCCGCACGAACCGGGCGTCCAATGTTCCAACGTCCACACCCTCAGCGGCGAACCCGTCCCTGACCTGTTGCGACGATATCTGCCCGTCCTGGACCCAGCCGCCGAGCGCGCCGATCATGTAGGCGATTTTGGTTTCAATCGCTTTGCGTCCGGTGGGGACCTTGGTCACTGCGAGGCGTCGTTGCAGGACGCCGATTTGGACGACGTGTGCGATTCGCGGTTTCGGCTCCAGCGTCATCTGCGTTTTCATCCCTATCCCTCCAGCGTGCGGCGGATATCAAACAGGTCAACCTTCCGGCTCGATCGTCGCCGTGAGCTTTGCCAAGGTCAGCTTCTCGGCGTGACCGTTCGCCTGCTCCAACGTCTCGATGGCGCAGAGAGCCACTCCGTTATAGAGCGCCTCCGACGTGATCTCCTCGGCGCCGTTCCGGTTGAAGTAGAAGACCTCCTGAAGGACTTGCGCTACATAGCGGGCGACGTGAAGACCGTCGTGGTGAAGCAGCACCCGGTAGAGCGGCGTGCTGCCTCGTTGGTCGTTGACTTGCGGATCGGGTCGCACGGCATCGTCAGGCATCGGTCTGCTTCCTTTTAGGCGACGCGGCCAGTAACGTCACCCCAACGACAAAGTCAGCGTGTTGGGATGGAATAACTTAGCCGAACAGCAGAAGGCACCCCCGGCATAAGTTTCTAATAACCGCCTTCTCCTTTCGGCACTTCGAGCATATCAACGGATTATACTGATAGGCCTTGTTCCGCTGCATGCGCTGAAGAGCGGTCATGTTCCGCGGCGCGCTCATGAAAAGCGGGTTGTGCTTCACGTACTGCATGGCCATCGTGCTGCCTCCTTATCCTGCGCGGCGAACTAACATTCGACGAACGTCTGCGTTGGGCCGTCCGCCGACATCCGACACAGCGGGCCTGGCGGGCCGGAGAACCTGAAAGGCAAATCGTCGCCGGTGGGAAAGAGAGGCAGGACACGCCCGCTTGTGCGGGCATCTGCGACTGTCTCGACGCCGGTTCTGCGCAAATCTGCGCTTCACCGCTCCTTCGTTGCGCCCTAAGTCAGCTTCACCCTACGCTCATCTCCTGCCGAAGTCAATCTTTATTTTGCCATGCCGGCGCTTTTGTTAAGGAAAGGGCTCTCGCAAAGACGCCAAGCACGGCAACTCAATAGTTCAACCGCCAAAACGCGAAATCGCGAAAGTCTAAGTTGGGAATGGCCTGTCGCACCGCCGCTTTCGTGCTTTCGCACTTTCGCGGTCAAATTCTCGTTTTTGGCGGCTGTGCGACCTCGCGTGAGCCCTTTCCTTTTCCTGCGCAGGAAACAATCATTTCACAATTCCTGTGGGAAATGTACAATATCAGCGGCCGGCTCCGCGATGCCGTGCAGCGTGGGCATCGCGGGAAACCGAAGGCGCCGGCCACCGGTTCAGGAGAGCGCATGCTTTCGAACGGAGCGCGCGTCAGACTGGTGCGGCGGCTGGTGCTGGGCGTCAACCTGACGCTCGCCGCGTTCCTGGGACTCTTCGTCACGATCGACGTCTATCTCGCGCGCCGCAACCTGATGAACCGGGAAATCACCGATCTGCAGGAAAACGCCACGCTGCTGCTGACGTCGGTCACGCGCCTGAGCCGCCGCGGCATGCCGGCCGTGCAGGATTTCCTCGACGACACCAACGTCTCGATGCAGCCGGTCCGCGCCGCCGACAGCCCTCACCGCATTCTCGTGCGAGTGGGCAAGAGGAAGCTCGAAGCGCACCGCGATGACCCTTCCGGTCCCGAGGCGCTCGACGAGGCGGCGGTCGCCGCCTCCGCGCCCGACCATCGCGGCGTGGTGGACGGCGAGCCGGTCATCGTCGGCGGAGCGGTGCGCGCTGACGTGGCCGCCTACATCCTGGAACCCTTCTCGCAGACTGAGCAGGCCATCCGCCTCATGATCCTGCGCCGCGCCGCGGCCAACACGCTCGTCGGCCTCGGGATCGCCGCCGCGCTCAACGTCATGCTCCAGTTCTGGCTCGTGCGGCCGCTCGGGCGGATGGTGGACACGGTCCAGCAGTTCGGACGCGGCGACCTGCGTGCGCGGATGCCGCCCAACCGCAGCCGGGAACTCGGACTGCTCGCGGACGAGTTCAACACGATGGCCTCGGTCCTCGAGCGCAACGAGGCGGACCGCCGCGGCCAGATGGACCGCGCCCGCGCGATCCAGGACTGCCTGCGCCCGGACCTGAAAGAGATCGCCGGGGCGCGGTTCGCGTGCATCAGCCAGCCCGCCGCCGAGGTCGCCGGCGACTATTACGACGTGCTGCCGTCGGGCGACGGCGGCGTGGTCCTGTGCGTCGCCGACGTGAGCGGACATGGCGTGCCCGCCGCGATGGGCGCGGCCATGCTCAAGACGCTGCTCCTGAACGGCGCCGAGCACGAGAGCGACCCGGCGAAACTCCTCGCCGTGCTGAACGCCGCGTTCTGCCGCGTGACGCTGCCGGAAGACTTCGCGACGATGGCGCTGCTCCATTTCACGCCCGGCAGCCCGGCCGCCGCCTACGCGAGCGCCGGACACGAGCCGGTCTTCCTGGTCCATTCCACCGGCCGGACGGAGGACCTGAAGGCGACCGGATTCCCGATCGGTGTGCAGTCGCCCTCGACCTGGGAAGGCCGCACGCTGAACGTGGAGCCGGGCGACCGGCTGATCATGCTGACCAATGGCCTGGTCGAGACCAAGAATCCCGCCGGCGAGCCATACGGCCGAGACCGCCTCCTCGCCGACCTGATAGACCTGCGCACCAGGCCGCTGACCCAGATGCTGGCCGGCATCCTCAGCCGCGTAACCGCCTACCGCGGCAACACGCCGCAGAAGGACGATCTGACGGGGCTGGCGGTGGAGTTCACGTCGGCGGCGAACAAGACATGATGCGCGGATTCCCGACTTCGTGGGAGCCCTGTTTTCGTATTCCGGGATTCCGGAGGCTCATACTTACTTATTGACTTAGGTCTCCAGAAGTTAGTTACGTATCGTGACGCTATTTCCGATTGCAGACTGTGCTAAGTGACACTGACAATCTCGTTTGAGATGGAGATCATAATGTCAGACGCGAGGCATTTGACTACGGCGGAGCTTGAGGCGGGGTTGGATACGATCCGGCAGTCGCCCAGGGATGAAGGCGTGCTGGAGTTGATTGTGCGGCGTCCGCGGACCGATGCGCGGGAAGTGCTCCAGGAGGGCGAATTGGATGCAGCGCGAGGTCTCGTGGGCGATAACTGGGGGCCCCGCGGCAGCGCGGACGGCGCGCCGGCGGTCCTCGACCGGCAGCTTACCCTGATGAATACGCGCGTGATTGCGCTGCTGGCGCAGACGAAGGAACGCTGGCCGCTGGCGGGCGACCAACTGTTCGTGGACCTGGATTTGAGCGCGGCGAATGTGCCGCCGGGCACGCGGCTGGCGATCGGCTCGGCCGTGATTGAAGTCACCGCCCTGCCTCACACCGGCTGCAGGAAGTTCACGGAGCGGTTCGGGGCGGATGCGATGGCGTTCGTCAACGGGCCGAAGTGGAAGCACCTGCAACTGCGCGGCGTCAACGCGCGAGTCGTGAAGCCCGGCTTCATTCGCGTCGGCGACGCGGTGAGGAAACTATGAGTTATGATAGCTCCGGAAGTCAACTATTCAGATAGGCAATGGCAACAGACAAGAGGACACATAAAATGCGAGTTGCTTTTCTAATGGGAGTTCTTCTCATGGCAGCCTCGGCAGGATGCGCCGGCCGTCCGGACCTGACGCCGCCCAAGACCGGCACGGCGAAGGCGCCCAAGGGTATTCGGTCGGGCGAGTGGAAACTGGTGTGGTCCGATGAGTTCGATTACGAAGGTCTGCCGGATAAGACCAAGTGGGATTATGAGGAGGGGTTCGTCCGGAACCACGAAGTGCAATACTACACCCGCGACCGTAAAGAAAATGCAAGGGTCGAGAACGGAATGCTGGTCATCGAGGCGCGGAAAGAGGAATTCAAGAATCCGAAGTACGAACCGGGGTCGTCGAGATGGAGCAGGAGCCGCGAATTCGCCGAAGTCACGTCAGCCAGCCTGACCACCCGAAACAAGTTCAGTTGCAAGTACGGTCGAGTTGAGGTCCGCGCCAAGTTGCCCCAGGGCAAGGGCGTCTGGCCGGCCATCTGGACTCTCGGGAACAATATCGCGGAGGTCCGATGGCCCGGGTGCGGAGAAATCGACATCATGGAATTTGTCGGGCGCGAGCCGAACCATATTCATGGCACGGCCCACTACTCCGTCAATGGGAAGAACGTTGGGAGTGGCGAGACATTGGAAACCCAGGAGCCTTTCGCCGAGTTCCACGTATACGCTATCGAGTGGGATTCAGACCACATTGATTTCTTCTTCGACGACACGAGGTACTTCACGTTCTCCCTCGACAAGGCCGGAACCGGCGATGACAACCCCTTCCGTAAACCCCACTACTTGCTCATCAACCTGGCGATGGGCGGCGATTGGGGAGGCGAGATTGACAATTCGATCTTTCCGCAGAAGTACTACATTGATTATGTGAGGGTCTACGAGAAGACCGGGCAATAGGCCGCGGCGGGCGGCATTGATTTCCTTCGGAGCCTCCGGTAACATGTGCGGCCATGCTGTTCGCGTTTTTTCCATGAAAGGACAACGCCATGGCCAAATCCTCCGCCGCGAGCAAATGGACGCCGATCCCCGCCGGGCTGAGCAAGATGACGCTCCGCGAGCGCTGGGTCCGCACGATGCATTACAAGAAGGCCGACCGGCTGCCGATGATGGAGTTCGGCTACTGGGACGAGACGCTCCCGCTCTGGCACGAACAGGGCCTGCCGCGCACGGTCCAGACCGAGGCGCAGGCGTACGCCTATTTCGGGATCGAGGACTGGCGCGATTCGGGCGTCAACACCAACGGCCTCTGCCCGGGCTTCGAGCGCGAGACGATCGAGGAGAACGACGACTACATTATCTGGCGCGATGAGGAGCGCGCGGTCAAGAAGGAATCGAAGAAGGTCATCAAGACGATCCCGCATTTCATTGACTACGGGCTGAAGAACCGCGAGGACTGGAAGCTCTTCAAGAAGCGGCTCGACCCGGCGACGCCGGAGCGGTTTCCCGCCGACTGGGAGCGCCGCGTGGAGGAGATGCGCAAGCGCGATTACCCGCTGTGCGTCAGCATCGGCAGCCTGATCGGCAAGCCGCGCAACTGGGCCGGCTTCGAGAATATCGGCGTGCTCGCCTACGACGACCCGGCGCTGTTCGAGGAAATCATCGAGACGATCTGCGCCTGCGGCTGCGCGGTGCTCGAGCGCGTGCTCAAGCAGGCGCAGCCCGATTTCGGCGCGGGCTGGGAGGACATCTGCTTCAAGAACGGCCCGATCATCAGCCCGAAGATGTTCGACAAGTGGATCGTCCCGCGCTACAAGCGCATCACCGACCTCCTCCTGAAGCACGGCGTGGACGTGGTCTGGACCGACTGCGACGGGAACCTGATGCCGATCCTCGACCAGTTCCTCGCCGGCGGAATCAACTGCATGTTCCCGCTGGAGGTGGCCGGCGGCACCGACCCGGTGGCGATCCGCGAGAAGTACGGCCGCAGGGTGCTCCTCCAGGGCGGCGTGGACAAGGTGGCGCTGCTGAAGGGGCCGAAAGGGATCGAGCAGGAACTGCTCCGCCTTAAGCCGCTGGTCGAGGACGGCGGCTTCGTCCCGCACGTGGACCACCGCTGCCCGGCCGACGTGACGCTGGAGAACTACAAGTTCTACCTGAAGCTCAAGCGCCAGATGTTCAACGCCGGCGATTTGAAGCCGCATTACAAAGAGTGACGCCGGGAACGGCGAGTGGAGCTTGCCGAGGGCTGACAGCGCGCTGAGTGCCGAAACATCGCGCATTCTGGCGTCCTTTCAGCGCCGTTCGGCGCTCGCGATTCAGTGCTCGCCGGCCGCCGTCTATTCCCGCTGAAATTTGCGCCGGGGCCTCTTCTGCGATAGGATAGGCGGCAGGGGTATTGCGTTTCTCTCCACGGGCGGATTTACAGGAACGTCGAAACCGATATGCGCATTCGATTCAGACGGGTCAAGGACGTGACCATTCGTCCGACGCACTGGCTCATCTCCGCCGGCGCGCTGCTGCCGGAATGGCTTCGGCGCTCCTACTTCAAGAGCTTCGGGCTTCTGGGGAAGGCCTACTATTTCACGCCGTCCAACCATGCGCGCCGGACGGTGGGCAATTTCTGCCGCTTGACCGGCCGCTCCGATCCCCAGGAGATTTATTTCCAGATGGTGGATAACCTCCTGTTCGCCGCGTCCGCGTTCGGCCGGCTGATGTCCGACGGGACCGACGCGGTGGCGAACATGGTGACGTTCGACGAGCCGAGCGCCGCGCGGATGGAGGCGGTCCGCGCGAAGTACGGCGCCGGGATCATGCTGGTCCCGCATTGCGCCGCCTCGGTGCTCTCGGCGGCGGGATTCGGCAAGCGGTTCCGGACGCTGGTGCTCGTCCGCGAGTCTCGGAGCATGAGTCGCCAGCTTCTGATGCGGCGGTACTTCGAAAAGCTCGGGCCGGAACTGCTCTTCGTCCGCCACACCGACCCGGCGGTCGTGGCGCGCGGGATCCTCAGAGCGCTGCACGAGAAGAAGTTCGTGATCGGGACCACTGACCTGGCGCGCAACGGGGCGGACACGGTGGAGGTCGAGTTCTTCGGCCAGACCGTGTCGCTGCCGGCGTGGCCGGCCCGCTTCAGCGCGCGGCGCAAGATTCCCATCCTGCCCGGCTACATCCGCGTGTCCGGCGGCCGGATCGTCCTGAGCTGCGACGAGCCGTACATCGAGCCGGACGTAGCGGCCGCGACGCAGCGCTGGGCGCGGTACTTCGAGAAGAGCATCCGCGAGTCGCCCGCTGACTGGGTCTTCATGCTCGACAAGCACTGGTCGAGCGTGATCGCCAAAGCCGCCTCGGCTCAGCGGCACTCGCCCAAAGGCGCCGCCGCCCTGCGCGCGCCGGTATAGCGCCATTCCTTGACTTTCCGCGACGCAGTTGTTTAGATGCCGGAAATTCCCCAGTTGGAGAAACGAACCATTCTCGCCTCGTACGGCTGGAAGACCTGGCTGCCGCTGGGCCTGGCGCTGATTGCGGCGTCGGTGCTGAGCGCATTCTATGCGCCCTGGATCAGCCCCATTTTCGTCCTGGGGCTGCTCTTCACCCTCTGGTTCTTTCGCGATCCGGAGCGCCGCAGCGACGCGCCGGCGGAGGCGCTGCTCTCGCCGGCCGACGGCAAGGTGGTGGAGATCGGCGCGGCCGAGGAGCCGGAGTTCGTCGGCGGGCCGGCGCACAAGATCGCGATCTTCATGTCGGTCTTCGACGTGCACGTCAACCGCTCGCCGTGCGATGCCAGCGTGGACTGGACGCGCCACGAGAGCGGAAAATTCTTCAACGCGATGGGCCCGCAGGCGAGCGTGGAGAACGAGCGCGTGCTCGTCGCGCTGCGGCGCCGCCCTGAGGAAGCTCGAAGGGCCGGCGCTTCGACCTCAGTTCAGGGCCGTCCTGAGGAAGCTCGAACGGACGGCAAGCCGCTGCTGGTGAAGCTGATCGCCGGCTTGGTCGCGCGGCGCATCGTCTGTCCGCTCAAGCCGGGCGACCCGCTCCGTCGCGGGCAGCGGCTGGGCATGATTCAATTCGGCTCGCGCGTCGAGATCTTCCTGCCGCGGTCGGAGAAATTCGAGCCGGCCGTGCGGCTCGGCCAGAGCGTGCGCGCGGGCCGGACGGTGCTCGGGAACTGGCGATGACCACGAAACGGGTGCCCATCCTGCCGACGCTGGTGACGCTGGGGAACGCGTTCTGCGGCTTCACGGCCATCGACTACGCCATGCGGGCCGCCGCCGATCTTCCCCGGTTCTACCACTGGATCGGCTGGTCGGGCGGAATGATCCTGGTGGCGATGGTGTTCGACGCGCTCGACGGAAAAGTCGCGCGCCTGGCGCACGCCACGAGCGACCTGGGCCGGGAGCTGGATTCGCTCTGCGACGTGATTTCGTTCGGCGTCGCCCCGGCGGTGATCGTCAAGACCCTGGCGACGTACCAGAACTACCTGCCGCGCCTGGGCTGGGCGGCGAGCGCGCTCTTCGTGATGTGCGCGGCGCTGCGGCTGGCGCGGTTCAACATCGAGACCGACGCCGCGGAGGAGTCGCACTGGTACTTCAAAGGCCTGCCGAGTCCCGCCGCGGCGGGCTTCATCGCCGCCCTGGCGGTCAACATCTCCGAGGTCCGCGTGGCGGCCGTAGCGACGCACGAGTTCGCCGCCGTCGCCCGGACGCTGCTGCCGATCATGGACGGCCTGCTGGCCGCCGTCCCGTTCGTGGCGCTGGTCCTCGCGCTCCTCATGATCAGCCGGGTCCGCTACGTTCACGTATTGAACAAGATGCTGCGCGGCCAGGAGCCGCTGGACTATCTCGTGAAACTGATCCTGCTGGCCATCCTGGCGGTGCTGACCTGGCCGTTCAGCCTGGCGCTGGTCATCGGCGGATACGTGTTCTCCGGGATCGTGCTGTGGATCAAGGAACTGGTCTTCCCAAAGCCGCCCGCCGCCGCGAATCTCCCGCCGGCGGCGAAGGATCGCGAAAGCTGATCCCGAAGGCAAACTGAGGCCTGCCGCATCGCTCTTCTGCGTAGTCTACGAGGTCGTGAAAGCGCTTGGCAGGCTCTCCACGGCATTTGCATGCACGAAAGCGGACTTGGCGAAAGCCGTAGCGACCGTCGAGAGTCTTGTTGCGGCTGCTAAGAAGGCCGTATAGCGGAAGACTGGGGCGGCCCGAACCGAAAGGGGCGGCTCTTTCAGTCTTCATGGGATATTTCAGGTCGTCGGGGCTTGACACGTGCGCGACGCACTGCGAAAATTCCCGCACTGGGCAGGAGAAAGATGCTGATGGGAAATGTCGCATGAAATGCGCAGTGCCGCTTGTCATGATGATGCTCGTCGCTACGTGCGGCTGCATGTACCTGGACACCGGACCTCGTCAACTGCCGCCTGCAAATAAGTTTACGCCGTTACAAATCTCCATCTTTCCCTATCGTCCAGGCCCAGAGTATAAAGATCTACGTCTCTGTATTGCGCCCCTAAACTGGGACGTCTACGGTCTTAGCATGGCGCTTTGGCAAGGAGATAACTATACCGTCGCCGGTTTGGACGTTGGGCTGGTTAACTGCGCGGAGGAGGCCCTCCACGGTGTCCAAGCCTGCCTCTTGTCGGCTGCAGACAATGTGAACGGTGTACAAATAGGGCTGGCGGCCAGCGCTGCTGGGGGAAGAATGCGCGGCCTCCAAGTCTCAACAATTTGGAATCTTTGTTTGCTCGAAGAAGCAAAAGCAGATGGGGTACAAATCGCGTTGATAGGGAATACGGCGACCGAGTTAAACGGGCTTCAACTATCCCTCTGGAACAACTCAGGTGATGCGCGCGGCGCGCAGATCAGCCCAATTCTGAACAGGGCTTCGACTATGAGAGGCTTCCAATTCGGGCTGGTCAATTTTTCTCAACAGAGTGAAGGTGTCCAGTTGGGCCTCGTTAACATCATTAGGGACAGCTATGTGCCGTTCCTTCCATTCGTCAATGTGCACTTCTCTCGGAAACAAGCAGCCGAAGCTCTCACGGAAGCCGGAACTCTGGGGCAAGTTCGTGACCAGACAATAGGACACAATTGCGCGTGTGACAGTACCATGATCAGTAGGCCATTTTGCAGTTTCGTGACTCTCTACCCCACAAGCACCAACGACTGATAGCGCCCCGACTGAGGTCTGGAGGCCCCGGTTTCAAGTCCCGCCGGCCGCCGCTCGTCACACCTTAAACCGGATAAGCAGGATGTCGCCGTCCTGGACGGCGTAATCTTTCCCCTCGAGGTGCATCCGCCCCGCGTTCTTGGCTTCCTTGACGCCGCCGTATTTCACGAAATCCTCGTAGGCGATCACCTCGGCGCGGATGAAGCCGCGGGCGAGGTCGCTGTGGATTTTCCCGGCGGCGGTCACCGCGTTGTCGCCGTCCCGGATCGTCCAGGCGTTCACGCCCGGCTCGCCGGCGGTGAAAAACGAGCGCTGCCCCAGCGCGTGATAGCAGGCGCGGATGATCCGGCGCGCGGCCGGCTCGCGGATGCCCAGCCCTTCGAGAAACTCCCCGCGCTCCTCCGGCGCCAACTCGGCGATCTCCTTCTCCGCCTGCGCGCAGATCGCCTCCGTCTGTGGCCCCAGGCCCTGCGCCGCGGCGCGCGTCGCCTCGGACGACAGCCCGTCCTCTGAAATGTTCAAAACCGTCAGCATCGGCTTCACGCTAAGGAACTGCATCTCCTTGAGCAGCGCGGTCTCCTCGGTCGAGAACTGGATTGCCGACGCCCGCTGGCCGCGCTCCAGGCCCTCCTTGAGACGCTGTAGCGCCGCGAGCTCCTTCTTGTCGCGCTCCATCGTCGCGGCGTGCTTGGCGACCTGTTTCTCGACGCGCACGATGCGGCGTTCGACGACGTCGAGGTCGGCGACGATCAGCTCTGCCTCCAATTCGGCGGTGTCGCGCTTGGCATCGAGCGAGCCGCGCGGGTGCGGCGGCGCGTTGGGCGAGTTGAAATGCCGCACGACGTTGACGATCCCATCGGCCTCGCGGCAGGCGGCGAGGACGTCGGTGACGCGCTCGCGCTCCATGTCCGAATCCACGCCGGCCACGTCCAGGAAATCCACGTGCGCGGGCGTCACCTTCTCGGGCTTGAACGCCTTCGCCAGCGCGTCGAGCCGCTCGTCCGGGACCGCCACCGTCGCCAGGTGCGCGGCCGCGCCGCGGTCCACCGCCGTGCCGTGCGCGCCGGTGATCGCCTCGAAAAGCGTCGTCTTCCCGCTGTACGGCAGGCCGACAATTGCGATTCTCATTCTTCCGCCAATTCAGTAAAATCGTGACGCCGCATCTGGCCTGGGTTATCCGCGAGCGCGCCGGCTTGGCACGGCCCGAGTCTAGCACAAAGGGCGGGCAAGGACAACCTGAGCGCCACCAGCTTGCTTGCCTTATTCGGTCACGGATGTTAATCTCAACTTTTTCAATTTCTTCCCATTGGATAACCCCGCTATGAAATTACAAGGTGTGATCTTCGACATGGACGGCGTGCTGTGCGACTCCGAGCCGTTCATCTACGAGGCCTCGCGGCGGATGTTCGTGGAGACGTACGGCATCAACCCGAAGGAGGAGGACTTTTTCCCGTTCGTCGGCGCCGGCGAGGACCGGTTCATTGGCGGCGTGGCGGAGAAGTACGGCATCCGTCTCGACGCGGAGCGCGATAAGGCGCGGACGTATGCGATCTACCTGGAGATCATCCGCGGCAAACTCGAGCCGCTGCCGGGCGTGGGCGAATTCGTCGGCCGATGCCGCGAGCGCGGGTTGAAGATCGCCGTCGCCTCCGCCGCCGACGCCGTCAAGGTCAACGGCAACCTGCGCCAGATCGGCCTCACCGCGGAGACGTTCGACGCCGTCCTCACCGGGAACGACGTGCGGCGGAAGAAGCCGGACCCCGAGATTTTCCTCGCCGCCGCCGCGCGGCTGGGGCTGCGGGCGGAAAACTGCCTGGTCATCGAGGACGCCCCGAACGGCCTCCGCGCCGGAAAAACCGCCGGCGCCGCGTGCCTGGGCATCACCACCAAGTTCGACGCCGCCACGCTCCGAGCCGCCGGCGCCGACTGGACCGCGCCCGACCTCGCCCACGCGCCGGAGGAAGTCTTCGGCGGCGCCGATGCCGAAGGAAACGACGTTTTTGCCGCGAAGAGGCGCAAGAAAGAAAAGCAACCTTAGGTGTTCGTAAAGCCGTGCCACTTGGTCCTCTTCGCGGCAAAGACCCGGCGTTCATTCCGCGTTCCCGCTTTCGCTGGAGCTACGGCGGGCTAGCTGCAATCCGCGCTCGCCGCTGACGGCTTATTTGCTTTGCCCGGCGGAATGTCGGAAAATGGAGTATTGTCGGTTTCTTTCACGGAAGGAATGCGGTTCCGAAATGGCTCGAGCGGTTTTCATTCTCCTGGTCGTTGGGCTGGCGCTGGCGATCGCCATTACGATGGTCCCGCGGATGCACGCGGCGGGAGCCGGGCAGCGCGCCGCAAGTCCGAGCGCGGGCGGTTCGCCTTCGCCCGCCGCGGGCGGCCGGACGCTGATCGTGCTGAAGAACGGCAATCAGCTCTCCGGCGACGTGCTCAAGGAGAAAGCCGATTCGATCGTGCTCGACCTGGGATTCGCGGTCCTGACGGTGCCGGTCGAGGATATCCAGGAGCGGCGGCTGGAGTCGCAGGCGGCGGACCTGAAACTCGAAGGCGGCCCGGACAGCATCTACACCGAGGTGGACCCGCGCACGCGCCAGGAGCGGCCGGTGAAGGCGCTCGCCGACGAGCTGGGCGGATCGGTGGCGGTGGTCGAGACGCCGGCGGCGCTGGGCTCGTGCTTCGCGATTGACGAGCGCGGCTACTTCGTCACGAACTGCCACGTGATCCAGGGCGAGCAGGAGATCAGCATCAAGCTGTTCCGAAAAGGGATGGCCGGCTCGGACACGCTGAAGATTGACAAGGTGCAGATCGTGGCGATGAGCCCGTTCATGGACCTGGCGCTGCTGAAGGCGACGATTCCGCCGGACGTGCACCTGCGGGCGCTGCCGCTGGGGTTCAGCGATTCGATCCAGAACGGACAGACGGTCTTCGCCATCGGCAGCCCGCTCGGGCTGGAGCGGACGGTCTCGCAGGGGATCGTGAGCGCCCGGCGGCGCTCGTTCGAGGGACAGCCGTTCCTGCAGATGACCGCGGCGCTCAACCCGGGCAATTCGGGCGGGCCGCTCTTCGACCTGCGCGGCGAGGTGATCGGCGTGACGAGCATGAAGGCCGGCCTCTTCAGCGAGGGGCTCGGCTTCGCGATTCCGGTGGATACGCTCAAATCCTTCCTGCGCGACCGCGACGTCTACGCGTTCGACAAAGACAACCCCAATAACGGCTACCGATATCTTCCGCCTCCGCGAAAGCCGGGTGCGAAACCGGCGGAGTAGGCCGCGCGGAAGTGCAGGAAATCGCCGAAAGTTTTGCCGCAAAGAGGCGCAAGAGGCACAGCTCAAGGAAGAGAAAACTGCGTTTGTTTCTTGCGCCTCTTCGCGGCAAAATTCGTGGCCGTTTTTTCGTGTTAGAGAAAGGAAGCTTCGGATGAAGACCCGCTGCGCCGTCGCCGCCGTGCTGGGCCTCCTGGTCGCGGCCTCGTGGAGCTGGGCCGCGCCGGCGTTCGAGAAGGCGGTGCCCGAGGACACCATCGCCTTCGTGACCGTGCGCAGCATGCCCGCCTTCCAGCAGCACCTCAAGGCGGACCCGCTCTACGCCATCTGGCAGGAGCCTTCCGTGCAGAAGTTCCTCCAGAAGCCGGTCGAGAGCCTCAGGCTGAACATGACGGAGGCCGAGGGCAAGGCCGGGATCAAGTTCGACGAGATCTGGTCGCTCTTCCACGGGCAGGTGGCGCTGGCGGTCACGACCGATCCGAACGACTCCGACAAGCCGGACGTGATGCTGCTGGTGGATGTCGGCAACGACGGCGACCGCGCGATGCAGTTGATGGCGCTGGTCGAGGCGGCCTCGAGTAAAGGACCGGAGGCGCCGAAAGAGACGGCGGTCGAGGAGACTTACGAGGGCGTGAAGCTCATCCACATGCAGCCGGCGGACGACAAGGGCGCCCAGAGCGGCGAGCGGCACGCCACGTACGGCGTCGCCGGCGACGTGCTCATCCTGAGCGATTCCGACGAGGCGGTCAAACGCACGGTCAACTTCCTCAAGGCGCCGCCGGAGAAGAGCCTGGCGACCACGGCCACGTACCAGGCGGTCCTCCAGAAGCTTTTGCCCGAGGCGGACGTGCTCGGCTTCATGGACATCGCGCAGGTCACCGCCATGGTCAAGAAACACGCCGCGGACTCGAACGGCGGCCAGGGTCCGCAGGCGTCGCAGACGCTCGACGCGACCGGCCTGAGCGGCCTGGGCGGCCTTGGCCTCAGCCTGGCGATCGGGCCGGAGTTCGACACGGTTCAGCTCTTCGCGCAGACCGTGGGCGAGCGCAAGGGCATCCTGAAGATCCTCACGCCGGCGGCGGGCGAACTGAACTCCGGCGCCGAGGCGCCCGCCGACGCGGTGACGTTCATGTCCGTGCGGTTCGATCCCGCCGGGATTTTCGACGAGATTCAGAAGATGCTCGGCGTGATGTCGCCGCAGGTGCTGGCGTACCTGAACGCGTATACGGACGGGATGTCGAAGAAGCTCGGCCAGCCGTTCGATCTGCGCAACGACGTCCTCTCGGTCTTCGGCCCGCGGCTGGCGGCGTACTCGCGCTATGAGCAGCCGGCTGCGCCCGACGCGAAACAGCAGGCGATCTTCATCATTGACATCGTCAACAAGGCGGCGTTCACGGGAATGTGGGACAAGCTGAACAAGATCCTGCCGGAGCAATTCGCGGCGTTCCAGGCGCGCGAGTATCTTGGGCAGCAGATGTACGTGCTCGCGCCGCCGGGCCAGCAGCCACCGCCGCCGGAAGGCCAGCAGACGCCGGCGTTCGTGGTGACGGACCGCGAGTTCATTTACTCGCCGAATGTCGAGGCGCTGCAGGCGCACCTGCGGCGGATGAACGCCGACGGCCCGACGCTGCGCGACCAGCCGACTTTCCAGGAAGCGCTCAAGACGATCCCCGCCGACGGCCGCGTGATGTTCGGCTTCGAGGACCGCTCGCGGCAGGTGGAGTACGTCCTCAAGGCGATCAAGGACGGCGACTTCGCCGCCGTGGCGGTCGCCCTGCGCAGCGAACCCCGCGTGGCCGAATTCCTGGACCAGTTCGACCTGACGCTTCTGCCCGACGCGGCCGACATCACCAAGCACCTGTCCCCGAACGTCTTCTGCGCCGTCGTCCAACCCGAAGGCCTGCTGCTCATGTCTCGGTCCAGGACCATGCCGCAGAAGACTGAGCCGGAGAAGTGAACGGCCGCCGAAATTTCCGATTGCCGATTTCCGATTGCAGAATTATGACGGCGATGTGAAAAGGAAGGGTGAATGGCCGCCAACGGCGCGCGCCGGCGCGCATGGTACGGGCGCAACCCGATCCGCATTCTCATTCGGCAGTCGGCATTCGGCAATCGGAAATATCGTCCGCCTCCAGCACCTCAAATCCCGACTTCGCCGGCTTGGGCCAGGAAGTGTTGCAGTGCGGGCACGTATCCTGCGCGATGGGCCGCCGCTTCCCGCAGCCGGGGCAGGCTTCAGTCCGTTTGTCCCAATGGGCGATTACGTAGGCCCCCGCGCCGGCCAGTCCCGTTAGAAATGTGAATGCCGGCCAGGCTATTGCCCGCCATCCGCGCCGACCCGTCCTCGCCTGATGCCAGGTCACCAAGAGCGTTAAGGCCAGGGACAGGATCACGCTTTCAATCAGTGCGGCCGTCGTCAGCTTCCACATCGGCAGAAGCAGCAAGGCCAGCGGCATGAGGATAGCACGGGATACGCCATAGTCGGCGTTGATTCGAGAATTCAACTCGTTCCGGTCAATCTCCACTCGGCGCAGCACGCTGCCGTCACTGCTCAGCAGGAATAAATTCTCCCTCCACCGATCATTCCACCAATTGTCGCGCGTGTCGCGGGTCGCGATGGAAAAGCCGCCGTTCTCCAGCGGCACAATCGTATTCGTCCAGGCTAGAATGGACTGCGTCAATTCGTCGGACAGCGGAATCTTGCGAACCGGCGGCCCATGGAAATCGAGTTGCCACAGGGCGCCCCCTGAGATCAACCACAGGCACGCAACCTGGTGGTCTTGTCCGCGCCGAACTCCCCAGCCTTCGACTCTTCCATGGAACAGGCGTTCGAGGCTGAGACTGCGCGGGTTCGGATTCAGCCGCAGGATTCCATCATCGGTGATCAACAGGCAGGCCTCATCGTTGGGCGTCGGAATATCGCCGAGCATGTAGGTGTAGCCTTCGCGGCTGGGAATCGGATCGCAGAGCCGGATGCGTCCCTTCGGCCGGCCGGGAGCGATCGCCACGTCGCCGTCGGGACCGATGGACTCGGAGCGAAGGCGCGTCCCCAAATCATAGAGGTCAAATTGCCCCTCAGCGCCGTTCCACCAGAGAAAAGAGTACTGATTCCGCCACGCTCTCCGCGACCACCAGTCCGGCTCCTTCTCGCTTACCGCCGTCATTGATATTCGCGCAGCCTGGTATTCCTTATCGAATGCCTTCGGAAGAACGGACAGATTTTTCACTAACAAAGTTTCGTCGTAAACCTGCGATGCGGACCGCATATTGATTCTTGGGTCAACATAGCCGACGACATGGGCCAGCGAGCCGTCGGATGTGAATACGGATTCCATCAGGGTCCGGCGCAGATTACGTGTGCGAGCTGACTTATAGTAGTCCAGCCAGCTCTGGACAAGAGCGACGATGATGAAGACGGCCAGGAACAGCATTGAGGCTAGCGCCACCGACGACTTGGCTGATGGCTTCATGGCAACCTTTCAGTATTCTCGAGTCCGCGCCTGTTCGCGAATGGCCCAAAGGACCAACACCATGCTCAGGAGGGCTAACGCCAGCGCGATCAGCAGAACCCACATGTCCGTGGTTTCAGACATGCGGTTATCCCAGTAGTAGTGAGGCCGGTCAAAGGGATCCGTAGCCCTGGCCGCCAGGATATATGCGGGAATGGCGACGACCAGGGGAAACCACTTTGTGGCGTACCAACGCGCAGGTCGCAACGCGGAGAGAAAAGTTGCGAGATAGATCATCGCGCCGGCGAGGAACGTGAATAGAAGCGTGAAGAACATGTAGGCATATATCGGTCCCGGCCAGACTCCAGGTGTGTTCAACCGCGCGACGATCAGCAAGCCTGCGGGCAAAAAGACAATGAGGTACATCAAGAGGCCGGCCAGCGCCTTGGCGAAAACCATACGGCTCCTTGGCACAGGCAGGTGCGCCAGCATGGGCCAGGTCTTGCGCCGCCGCTCCTGATAGACCTGGGCCAATGCAATCGCTCCCGCGACAAGGAGGGACAGCAATATCCAGAACGGATTCAGTTGACGATTAACCCCCGCGTCGCTGACGGGGTCCGCCCCCATGCCCACGGGTTTGAACAATACCCGACAGACGCCGACGAGGGTCCAACCGGCGTCGCAGGCGGCCATGTCCAGGAAGAAAAGAACGACGACGAATGCCCCGAGCAGATAACGGGCGTTCTCGCGCAAGTCTTTCTTGATGATCGGCCACATGGCTACTTTCTCCCGCTCAAAGGCGCCGTGTAATCAATGAACAGGTCCTCGAGCCCCGCGTCGAGCGGTTCGACCTCTTCCGCCCCCAGCTCGCGCAGTTGGTCCAGGCGGCTTTCATCGAATGACGCCAGCGTGAGAGTCGCCTCGTTCTCCAGCCACCGTACGCGCAGGAGCCCCGGCACGCTGATCTCCGGCCGCTGCCCCTCGCGGAACCGGCACCGCACGCGCCGGACGTTTTCCTTGAACGTGTCCAATCCGCAGTCCGCGCGCAGCACGCCTTCCTCGATGATGCCGATGCGGTCCGCCACGCGCTCGACGTCGCCCAGGATGTGAGAGCTGTAGAAGATCGTCCGGCCTTCCTGCTGGATCATCTCCACAATGGATTCGAGGAAGTCGCGCCGGACGACCGGATCGAGGCCCATCGCCGGGTCATCCAGGATGAGCAACTCCGGCTGCGGGGCCAGGCACAAGGCCAGCGCCACTTGCGCGCGCTCACCTCGGCTGAGCGTTCCGATCCGCCGCTTCGGGTCGAGCCGGAACCGGGCCAGCGCGGCGTTAAACCATGGCCGGTCCCAGGTCGGATAATAGTTGCGAAGGAACTCGGCGTGCTCGTCAATCCGCATTCCGGTGAACAGGGGATGGCCCTCGGACAAGTATCCCACCCGCGCTTTGACCTCGGGCGTCAGGTTCTCCGAGTCGCAGCCCAACAGCGCGCTGCGCCCGCGGGTGGAGTAAAGCATGCCCAGGAGCATCCGGATCGTCGTGGTCTTCCCCGAGCCGTTGCGGCCGAGGAAACCATAAACGCATCCGCGCCGGACCGACAGGCTCAGCGAGTCCACCGTCTTCTTCCGTCCGAAGTACCGCGTCAGCCCTTCGGCCTGAATCACAACCTCACTCATGTTCGGGCTCCCTCAGCCGATAGCGCTTCGCCGCAGCGCGAACCATCTCCAGGCATTCCTCTTCGCTGAACCCCAGGTGAGTGGCCTCGGTCAGCAGCGCGTCCACCTGCTTCTGGAGCAGCCGCCGGCGCTCCGCCAGGGAAGACGCGTTGCCGATTTCCGCGACGAAAGTTCCCCGGCCGCGTTGCGAATAGACGAGTCCGGCGTGCTCCATCTCACGGTACGCCGCCGCGATCGTGTTCGGGTTGATGACGAGCTGAAGCGCCAGGTCGCGGACCGACGGAAGACGCTCCCCCGCGCGCAGGGCGCCGCGCGCCACCCCTTCGCGCACTTGGCGGACGAGTTGCGCGTAAACCGGTTCCGTCGAAGATGGGTTGACCTCAAATCGCATCAGCAGCCTTTCACGTGTACCATTACTACTAGTACATATATCACACCAGGGTCTTGGAGTCAAGAGATTTTTTTCAAAGACAAAACATGAGTCGCGCGGCGCGCGGTCGGCCTGCACCTGATCACGGGCGCTGGAAGAAAGGCCGCTTGACAAGATGGCACACCATATGGTATAATGGTGCTGTCTGAAGTTGCGGTAGCAACAGTAGTTACGACTCAAATGCTGATTTGAAAAAACGAATCCAATTTGCTGTAACATACTGCCGTGTAACTGCTTACGCCAGTGTTAGCGTAACATACTGCTGCACCTATGTTTATAGCGCTACTGGCAAGGTATTGCACGGGCATTCTTCGAGGCTTTGCGCGCGCCGCTTGCGCTGGGAATGGGATTCCCGCCTTCGCGGGAATGACGCAGGAGACGGCGGACGGCGGAATCCGGCGCCGTTGATTCCGCAGTCCGCACTCTGCACTCCATAATCCGCACTCTGAGAACTCGCTTGCATTGGGGGGCATTTTCCGCAATAATACGGTTTTGGCGGCAGATCGAGCGGGCGTAGCTCAGTGGTAGAGCACGACGTTGCCAACGTCGTTGCCGTGGGTTCGAGCCCCATCGCCCGCTCCATTTTTCCACCCGTGCGATTTTCCCGGAGGTGAACGCCGTTGGCTAATGTCATCGTCGAAGACGTCGGACCGTGCAAGAAACATCTGAAGATCACCATCCCGAAGGAAGACATCGAGAAGAAGGTCGAGGAGAATTACAAGCGCCTCGCCGGCAGCGCCGCGGTGCCCGGCTTCCGCAAGGGCCGCGTGCCGCGCAAACTGCTCGAGCGCCGCTTCAGCGACGACGTGCTCGAGGATGTCAAGCAGTCCATCCTCAGCGAAGCCTCGCAGAAGGCCGTCGAGGAAAAGGGCCTCAAGCCCATCGGCGATCCCTCCTTCGACAACGTCGCCTTCGAGCTTAACAAGGACTGCGTCTTCGAGATCACCCTAGAAGTCGAGCCCGATTTCGACCTGCCGGTGTATAAGGGCCTGGAGCTCAAGCGCGCGCGCGTGTCGGTGGACGACGAGGAGATCACGCACGGCCTCGACGCCCTGCGCATGCAGCGCGCGCGGCTCGATCTCATGCCCGCAGGCACGGCCGTCGCCGCCGACGACGCGATCGTCTGCGACTGGAAAATCGCCAGCGAGGGCGAGACCGTCGCCGATCAGAAGGACGCCGAACTCCACGTCCACGGCCGCCGCTCCGGCGGTCTGGAGATGGAGCAGGACCTCTCCGAGAGCCTCGCCGGCGCCAAGTTCGGCGAGAGCCGCGAACTCAAGGTCAAGTTCCTCGACAGCTACCCCGTCGAGAAATGGCGCGGCAAGGACGGCACGCTCACCGTGGAAGTCAAAGAAGTCCGCCGCCCCGTCGCGCCCGAGCTTAACGAGGAATTCGCCAAGGCGATGGATTTCGACTCGCTCGCGGACCTGAAGAAGGCCGTCCAGCACAGCATCACTCAGAGCAAAGAGCGCGAGGCTTCCCTCGCTCTCGAGCAGCAGCTCTTCGACCAGCTCCTGGCCGCCGCCCCGTTCGAGTTGCCGCAGGGGGTGCTCAAGGCCCAGGCGCGCAACATCATGCTGCGCCAGCAGTACCGCCTGCGCCAGCGCGGCGTGCCGGCCGAGGAAATCGAAAAACACATGGACGACCTGCGCAACGTCTCCGAAGAGTCCGCCGCGCGCAACCTCAAGATCTACTTCATCCTCGACCGCATCGCCGAGAAGGAAAAAATCTTCGTGACCGAGGAGGAAGTCGAGGGCCGCATCGCCGCCATGGCCGGCAGTTACAACCTGACCCCGCAGCGCATGCGCGCCCAGATCGAACAGGAAGGCTCCCTCTCCGAACTCCGCGGCGGCCTGCGTGAAAACAAGGTGGTGGACTTCCTCCTCAAGAGCGCCAAGATCGAGGAGGCGAAATGATGAACATCGAGCAGATCCTCCGCGAGCGCGCCGAGCGCGAGGCGCTCCAGTCCTCGCTCGTGCCCACGGTCATCGAGCGCACCGGCCGCGGCGAGCGCGCGTACGACATCTTCAGCCGCCTCCTCAAGGACCGCATCATCTTCATCGGCTCGGTGATTGACGACATTGACGCCAACCTCATCGTCGCGCAGATGCTCTTCCTCCAGAACGAGAACAAGAGCTCCGAGATCAGCCTCTACGTGAACTCGTTCGGCGGCTCGGTCACCGCCGGCCTGGCGATCTACGACACCATGCAGTTCGTCCAGTGCGACGTGGCCACCTACTGCATCGGCCAGGCCGTCAGCCTGGCGGCCATCCTGCTCGCCGCCGGCTCCAAGGGCAAGCGCTACGCCCTGCCGCACAGCCGCATCATGCTCCATCAGCCCTGGGGCGGCACGCGCGGCACCGCCGCCGACATCAGCATCCAGGCCGAGGAGATCATGCGCCTCAAGAAGCACCTCAACGAGATCCTCGCGAGCCACACCGGCCAGCAGCTCGAACGCATCGAGGCCGATACCGACCGCGATTTCTACATGGGCGCGCAGGAAGCCAAGGCGTACGGCCTGGTGGACGAAGTGCTCACGACGCTCAAGCAGAGATAATTCCGGCCGCGAAGAAGCGGTCCGCTTTCAGTCTCAACGGAGCGCGCGCGGCTGTCGGGAAAACGCCATGAGTGAAAAGAAGACCGGCAAGAAACCGCCGATCGAAGCCTGCTCATTCTGCGGCCGCGGCCCCGCGTCCGTCAGCGTCCTCGTCCGCGGGCCGGCCGACCTTTTCATCTGCAACGAGTGCATTGACCGCTGCCAGGATGTCCTCAAGGCCGACACGCGCCGGCGCCAGCGTGGCCGGCCCGCCATGAAGGAAGTCCCCGCGCCCATCGAGATCAAAGCGCAGCTCGACGAATACGTCATCGGCCAGGAGCGCGCCAAGAAAGTCCTCTCCGTCGCCGTCCACAACCACTACAAGCGCATCCAGCGCGATTACGACCAGGGCGGCGTCGAGATCGAGAAGTCCAACATCCTGCTCATGGGCCCCACCGGCTCCGGCAAGACGCTGCTCGCGCGCATCCTCGCCAAAATCCTCCACGTCCCCTTCGCCATCGCCGACGCCACCACCCTCACCGAGGCCGGCTACGTCGGCGAGGACGTCGAGAACGTGCTCCTCAAGCTCCTGCAGAACGCCGACATGGACGTCCGCCGCGCCGAGCAGGGCATCATTTACATTGACGAGATTGACAAAATCGGCAAGACCTTCATGAACGTCTCCATCACCCGCGACGTCTCCGGCGAAGGCGTCCAGCAGGCGCTGCTGAAAATGCTCGAAGGCACCATCTCCAACGTCCCGCCGCAGGGCGGCCGCAAGCATCCCGAGCAGGCGTACATCCCGGTGGACACCACGCACATCCTCTTCATCTGCGGGGGCACCTTCGACGGCATCGAGCACCTCGTCGCCAACCGCATCGGCCGCAAGCCCGTCGGCTTCAACCCGCACGCCGTCGGCAAGGACGAGCAGCAACAGCTCGCCGAACTCCTCCAGCAGGTCACCGAAGACGACCTCATCGAATACGGCATGATCCCGGAATTCGTCGGCCGCGTCCCGATCATCGCGCCGCTGCTGCCGCTGACCGAGGAGGACCTCATCCGCATCATCACCGAGCCGCGCAACGCCCTCGTCAGCCAGTACCAGGAATTCTTCAAGCTGGAGAACTGCGAGCTGGCCTTCACCCCGGAGGCGCTGCGGCTGGTCGCGCAGAAAGCCCTCAAGCGCGACACCGGCGCGCGCGCCCTGCGCTCCATCTTCGAAGCGCTCATGCTCGACCCGATGTTCCATCTCCCCTCGCTCAAGAAATCGGGCCGTTTCCTCATCACCCCCGAGGTCGTCAGCGGCGAGAAAGACCTCCTGCGCGACTGCTTCACCGAAACCGCCGCCCCGCCCAAAGTCCACAAGCCGGAAAAAGGCGAGTCCGCGGCGTAGGACGGGCGGCGCGCGACTGGCGATAAGCGATTGAGGATTGGGGCGTCGAAGCGCGAGGAACTCGCAGGTCGGTTCGTAGAGGTTGGGCGAATGCCGACCGACATAAGCTGCACTGGTTTCTCCTTGCGGCGGCGGATGCAGACAGCGACGAGGCTCCTCTCGCTGTTTATGCTGGCGGCATCCGCGGGCTTGGCTGCCGAACCACCGGCCGTCACGCGTGATGACGCGGCTCCAATGTACCTGGAGGCTTTCGTCAACCTCCCGGAGTACTTCGAGCCCCGCGCCCGCGAGGAGGATTCGCTCCCGCTTGTAGGCGATGGCCGATTGCCGGCTTTGGGGAAGCCGATGGCTGAGGATCAGAGGCAAGCCATCGCAAAGTACCTGGAGGTCAACGCGAAGTGTCTGGCATTGCTGCACGAGGCGGGTGCGCTGAAAGAGTGCCGTTGGCCGGACAAGTATAAGGAGACATCGCAGCGCTTTCAGGCCATTATGTCAGGAGCACGCCAAGGTGCGCGGCTGCTGGAGCTCGAGGCAATCGTTCAGGCCGAGACGGGCAAGAGCGAACTCGCAGCACGGGCGGTCCAGGACAGCTTCGTGATGGCGAAACGCTTGGAGGACATCGATCCGCCTTTGGGCATCATGGTCCGGGATGCGTGCGAACAGCTGACTGCCGGGGCACTTGAACGCGTTCTGAATCGCGTGCAGATTTCCGAGGCGGACCTCTCCGCTCTTGCTCAGTCTGTGGCCGCAGCGGACTTGTCCGTCGCACTTCCAGCCAGCGAATTTGACAACGATCCGCATTTGAAAGGGAGAGGCATCGGCCTTTGGCATACTTGGTTGCGCAATGCTCAAGCTGCGATCGCCGTCGAGCGCTTTCGAGCCGCTGAGGGAAAGCTGCCGGTGGGCCTGGACGCTCTAGTTCCGCGTTTCCTCTCGGCGGTCCCGATAGATCCCTTTGACGGCCAACCGCTGCGCTACCGGCAGACTGAAGTTAGATATGTCGTTTACAGCGTAGGCCCGAGCAAGACTGACCAAGGCGGGCGCTGGGATAACCCGACAGGGTGGGTTGGCGAAACAGGCAACCTTCCGTTCAGGGTTGAGCGGGAAGCGACGCATAAATAGGAAAAACTGAGGCCGCTAATCTGCAAGAGGGATAGAGCCGGCCATTGCCCCGATTACCAATCCGTGCTCTGCACTCCGCGCTCACTGCTCCCGTTTCCGCCCGATCCGATTCTCCGTTCCCTGGACGAGCCGACCGATGTTCGCGCGGTGGCGGACGATGCTCAGGACGGCGGCGACGGCGGCGAGCGCGGTGAGGAATTTGCCGGCTCCGAACGGGTCGCGGCCGAGGAGCAGCGCGCAGGCGAGGAGCGTCGCGGCGGCGACCATCGAGCCGACCGAGACGTAGCGCGTGAGCGCCACCACCGCCGCCCACACGCCCACCGCGATCAGCAGCCCGAGCGGGAAGACGGCGAGGAACACGCCGCAGCTCGTCGCCATGCCCTTGCCGCCCTTGAATTTCAGGAAGACCGGCCAGTTGTGCCCGGCCACGGCGGCAAAGCCGGCCAGCGCGACTCCGAGCGGGAGCTCCGGCTCGCCGATGCGGCAGCCGTGCAAGAGAAGAGCCGCAAGCGTCGGCAAGAATCCCTTCAGCACGTCCAGCGCGAAGACGAGGATTCCCCACTTGCGGCCGAGCGCGCGGCCGACGTTCGTCGCGCCCACGTTGCCGCTGCCGACCTCACGAATGTCAATCCCGCGCACGGCCTTCGCGATGAGATACGCGAACGGCACCGAGCCGAGCAGATAGGCGCAGAGAATGAGCGGAATGTCCCAGGCCTGAATCACCGTATCGGTCTCCCTCAGCCCGGCGAATAAAGCGGTCAACTGAAACGAGTAATTCTAGCCGCGCTGTCCTGCGGTTATCAAGACCAAGCTCAGTAGCGGTCCCACTGCCAGAACCTGAGCCGGCATTCACGCCCTTCCGCAGCCAGCGCTGCGCTGTACGCCGGATCAGGGTGAAGCGCCGTGAGCGACCACTGTCCTGCTTGCCCGGGGTCGCCCTGAATCGCGAGAATCGCCGCAGGTTCGCACGGCGCCAGAGACACCGCGACGTTCTTCAACGGGAAGGAAAGTCCTATGCCGATTGCCTTGAGGTACGCCTCCTTCCGCGTCCAGCAGTTGAAGAAGCCCTTTTGCCGCTGGTCGGCGGGCAGGGCCAGAAACGCCTTCAACTCGGCTTCCGCGAAGAAGCGCTTGGCCATCCTTTCGCACGGCACATCGGAGCGCACGCGCTCCAGGTCAATGCCGACCTGCCTCCGGCGCGCCACGGCGAAGATCGCCAGCCCGTAGGAGTCCGACATGTTGAAGCTGATCCCCTCTCCGCCGCATTCGGGCGCGACGGCCGGCTTTCCGTGAGGCCCATAATTGAATTGCACTCGCTCGGGTTCCACGTGGAGATATCGGCCGAGAATCCCACGCAGAATCGCGCGCCCCACGATGAATTGCTCCCGGACTTCCTGGAGGGAAAACCGCGCCGCCTTACTCCGCTCGTCCTCGGACAGCAGTTGCAGGAGGCTCGGGATTTTCGACGCTTCGCGGCGAAGCGAGGCGCGCCAGACGTGGACTTCGCTCTCGTCCGGAACCGGGTTATCAGGAGGCGGAGTCCACTGGTATTGCGATGAGGTGTCGCTCATGTCCTCGGGCCGCGAGCGGATGTTTGCGCCTCCTCGAGGTGGGCCTTGAAATATCCCGCGAGGACGCGCACGTTCGGCTCGCTCAGGATCAGCTCGTGCACTCCTGGG
>Ga0187876_1000080_pt1 | contig 92468 bp, 71 predicted proteins | sample June2016WEW_17_4_FD_133000 | JGI IMG/M metagenome (GOLD analysis project Ga0187876, IMG submission 133000) | Peatland microbial communities from SPRUCE experiment site at the Marcell Experimental Forest, Minnesota, USA - June2016WEW_17_40 | ecosystem: Environmental > Terrestrial > Soil >... | reverse complement strand
GGCCGCGACCCTTCCCTGTGACCCACCCGTCGGACCACTATGCACCTATGCCGTCACGAAAACGTCACGGCCCGCGTTTCGTGATGTTGGCGATCCGGTGCGGGCCGCGCTACAATGCCCCTGTCCAGCTTGGTTAGGCCTGCGTGAATGAAAGCGACGATGGGCCAGCTTGCCATACGCCTCCTCGGTGGCTTCAGGGTGGACGTTGCCGGCTGGCCGATCACGGCATTCGAGACCGATAAGGCACGAGCGCTACTGGCATACCTGGCGGTCGAGGCAGATCGACCGCACCGCCGGGAGGCGCTGGCCGCGCTGTTGTGGCCCGATCAGGCAAGGGATGTGGCTCAGCACAACTTTCGCGCCACGCTCTATCGCCTGCGCAAAGCCTTGGGCGAGACTGCGTGCCTGAACGTCACCTCGCGCGACGTACAGCTCGCACCCTCAGACGGCTGCTGGCTGGATGTTGCCGAATTTGTGGCGCTGATTGACGCCTGCCGTGCGCACCATTCGAGGCGGCTTGAGGGCTGCGATACCTGTTTCGACGGCTTGAACCGCGCCGTGGAGCTCTACCGTGGGGAGTTCCTGGCCGGCTTTTCGCTGCCGAGCAACGAGGCGTTCTCGGAGTGGGTTGTCTTCCGCCAGGAGGAGTACCATCGCCGGGCGGCAGGCGCCTATGTGGCGCTCGTGAACACTTGCTTGCGACATGGCGAGCACGAGCAGGCCGTGCGCCTGGCGCAACGACTGATCGAGCTTGAGCCCTGGAACGAGGAGGCCCATGCGCTGCGGATGCAGGCACTTGCGCTGGGCGGGCAACGCGAGGCAGCTGTGCGCCAGTACCAGCAGCTCCGCCATGTGCTCGCGACTGAGTTTGGCACTGAGCCTTCCGCGCCAAGCGTGTCACTGTACGAGCGCATATGCGCCGGCCAGCTCGCCGATGGATCGCGGGCGCCGGATGTGAGCCTGGCTTTGCCACACGCTCCGCCGCGCGCGGCATTCCAGTTTGGCACGCAGTGCGTCGCCCGCGATCGGGAGCTGGCGCACCTGGACAATCATCTGGCGCAGGCGCTCACCGGCGCCGGACGCGTTGTGTTCGTGATGGGGGAGGCCGGAGCCGGCAAGACCGCGCTGATGGGTGAGTTCGTTCGCCGAGCCGCGCGCCTGCGGGGAGACCTACTTGCCGTGGGAGGGCACTGCAACGCGCTGGTGGGTGTGGGTGATCCTTACCTGCCCTTTAGCCAGGCGCTTCAGATGCTGCTAGGTGATGTGGACGCTGGTAGGGCCAGCACCACCCTGGTCGACGGGATGGCAGACCGCCTGCTGGCCAGCCTGTCGACGAACGCGCAGGCGCTGGTGGAGGCCGGTCCGGATCTCGTAGGCGTTCTGATACAGGGACCGCCGCTGCTTGCGCGGGTAGACGCGCGATGCCCTGGAACCGAGGCTGCTGCTTGGCGGGCCGAGTTGGGGGAGTTGCTGCGTCGCCGGGCCTCCAGTGAGGGCGCGCTCGGTCTGCAGCAGACCGATCGGTTCGCGCAGGTCACGCGCGTGCTGCGGCAGGTAGCAAACCTCCATCCATTGATTATCGTCCTAGACGACCTCCAGTGGGCAGATCAGGGCTCGATTGGTCTGCTCTTCCACCTGGGACGCGACCTGGTGGGAAGCCGGATCTTGGTGCTTGGGGCGTATCGGCCCGACGAGGTAGCGGTGGGCCGGGATGGCGGACGCCACCCCGTGGAGGCGGTGGTCAACGAGATCGCGCGCGTCTCGGGCGCTGAACCAGTGGATCTGGATCGGAGCGCCGGGCGAGCGTTCGTGACCGCGTTGCTAGACGCTGAGCCGAACCGGCTGGGCGACGCGTTTCGCGAGCGACTCTACCGGCAGACAGGCGGGCACGCCCTATTTACGGTGGAGCTACTACGCGGGCTGCAGGAGAAGGGCGCACTGCAGCGAGACGCGAACGGCGTGCTGGTGGAGGGGGTGGCGCTCGCTTGGGAGCAGTTGCCGCGGCGCGTGGAGGCAGTGATTGCCGAGCGAGTGGGGCGCTTGCCGCGGGATCAGCGAGCACTCCTTGAGGTGGCCAGCGTTGAGGGCGATGAGTTCACGGCAGAGGTGGTGGCCGGCGTACTGGGGATAGACACGCCGCATGCTATTCGTGAACTCAGCGGGCCGTTGGGCAGGGAGCAACGCCTGGTGGTAGCGCTGAGGCAGGAGCTGCAGGCCGGCCCGTGCCTGGCGAGGTACGGCTTCCGGCACCACCTGTTCCAGGAGTATCTCTATGCACGCCTGGATGTGGCGGAGCGGGCTCGCCTGCACGGAGCAGTCGGCAATGCATTGGAGGCAGTGCGTGGAGAGCAATCCGGTGCCATCGCCGCGCAGCTGGCACGGCATTTCGAGGCGGCGGGCCTCGCAGGCAAGGCGATCGGCTACCTGCTACTGGCAGGGAAGGCAGCCATCCGCCTCTCGGCATTTGCAGCGGCAGCCGTGCACCTCGAGCGCGGGCTCTCGCTGCTGGGCACGCTGCCGGAATCGGCCGAACGATGGCGGCTCGAGCTTGATGTGCAGATTGCGCTCACCGTGCCGCTTGAGGCCCTGCACGGCTGGGGCAGCCCGCAGCTGGCGACAGCGGTGGCCAGAGCTCATGTGTTGAGCCAGGAGGTCGGGGAGCCGGCAAAGCTTGGGCAGGTCCTTGGCTTGCTGGCCAGATCCGCTATCGGGCAGGCCAGGCACACGGAGGCTATGGCGTTTGCCGAGCAGCTGTTGGCAGAGCTTGGCGGGGATTCCGCCCTCGCGGCGATCGCTCACCTGATGCTTGGCTCCGCTCGACTCATGCGTGGCGAGCCCGTGCCCGCTCGCCAGCACTTGGAGCAGGCATCCGCGCTGCGAGACAGCCTGTGGGACCAGTCGCTAGGAGCAGCCATTGGGCCGGAACCGTGGATCACCTCACGGATGTGGCTGGCCCTCATCCTGTGGGTGCTTGGCTACCCAGACCAGAGCCTCGCGCGGTGCGAGGAGGGAATCGCCCTGGCCAGCAAGACGGGAGATGCGCAAGCCATGGCCAGCGCGCTCGCCGCGGCAAGCCTGTGCTACGTGCTCCGACGGGACCATGACAGGGCGTTGGACATGATCGACGCGTTTGAGCGCGCATTCGCCGAGCACGATGCCTTGCAGCTGCGGCCGTGGAGGACGGTGCTGCATGGCTGGGTGCGCGCGACCGAACGGCAGCCCAGCCAAGGTGTCGCCCTCATGCGCCGTGGTATCGCCGAGTGGCGGGATTCAGGGACGCTGGCGACGGTGCCGGCGCAGTACTTCATCCTGATCGAGACCTGTGTTGGCACGGGGCAGACGGATGCGGGTCTGCAGGCAGTACGTGAGGCGCGCGCGCTGGCGGAGAGGTACGACATGCGCCTATTCGAGCCGGAGATTCGCCGGCTCGAAGGCGAATTACTCCTGCAACTAGGCCCAGCGACCGGCGTAGGCGGCGCCGACGTGTGCTTCGTGGACGCGCTCGACGGCGCGCGCCGTCAAGCTGCCAGGATGTGGGAGCTGCGCGCGGCGATGAGCCTGGGCCGCTTCTGGGAAGCGCAAGGCAACCGAGAACGAGCGCTATCGCTGCTGTCCGGGACTCTCGGCTGGTTTACCGAGGGCTTCGATGCGCCCGACTTGCGTGAAGCCCAACTGCTACGATTGACGCTCTCAGACCTCGAACGCGTACCGGACACAATCGTCTGAACCAGCGGGCGAGGTGCCGTAGCGGACACCTGCGGGGTGGCCACTGACGTAGAGATCGTTACGATTTCGGCGCTGGCAAGCTGCGACGGCGCAACTGGTGTGCGCGACAGATCAGACGCTCACCGTCTTGACCCTGCGCAGTGCTCCAGTTACGTTGTCAAAAGCTTGATATGGTGAGTTTCGGGGCCGGCAGCGAAAGGTGCGGATGGTTATGACCGGGGCCGGCGCGGCATGTGCTTCACTTTCCGTTCGGCGAATCATCGGCCAGCCACTCTGTAGCCGTACCGGCGAACGGCTCGGCCAGGTGCGCGACGTGGTCGTGCGGCTGGCGGAGAAGCGCGACCCAGTGGTCGTGGGCTTCGTGGTGCGCCTTGCGCAGCGCGCCGTATTCGTGCGGACGTCAGAGCTGACGCCGCTGTCGAGCCACACCTTGCAACTGCTGGGCGACCGCCTAGACGTGCGCGCTTTCGAGCGGCGCCCGCGCGAAATCTCGCTTGGCGGGGATTTGCTGGGCCACCACGTCATTAGCATCGCCGATGCACGCCTGGTCCGCGTGCGTGACGTGCAGCTTGCTCACCGGCAAGAGGCCCTGCGCGCCGTGGCCCTAGCCGTGGATGCTTCCCCGCTCGTCGGGCGACTGCTGCCTGCCTGGATGGGCGGGAGGCGCGAGCCCGTTATGCTGCCCTGGAGCGGAATCGAGCCGCTGCTGGGGCACGTGCCCAGCGCGCGCTGGCGGCTGCCGCTTGGTCGATTGGCCGGGCTGCATCCGGCACGGCTGGCAGACCTCGTGGAAACGGCATCGCCGAGTGAGGGCGAAGAGATCATTCGAACAGTGGGACAGGATCCTGAGCTGGAAGCGGACGTGTTCGAAGAGCTGGAACCGGCACACCAGATCGCCCATTTGCGCGATCGTCCCGATGCCGAGGTCGCCGAACTGCTCGCGGAGATGGCGCCCGACGATGCGGCCGACTTGTTGCTGCAGTTTGAAGAGGAGCGGCGCCAGCGCCTGTTGGGCCGGTTGCCGCTGCTGACGCTGCGCAAGGTGCGCCTCTTGCTGGGCTTCAACCCGGAGACTGCAGGCGGATTGATGAGTACGGATTACCTCACGGCCCCCCCGGCGCTGCCGGTGGGGCAGGTGCTCGAGGCGGTGCGATCCAGCCGGCTGCCGGCCGGCGTGGCCGAGACGGTCTACGTGGTCGACGGCGCGCACCTGCTGGTGGGTGCTCTTTCCGTGGGCGAACTCTTGCGACTGGACCCGAACGAGCCGATCGGAGCCGCGGCCACTCGCGAGCCGGCCAGTGTGCCGGCCGGGGCCGATATCCCGCAGATTGCTCTGACGATGACGGACTTCAACCTGACCGCGCTTCCCGTGGTGGACGAGTCGAGGCAACTGATCGGGGTGATCGCGGTGGACGATCTGTTGGAGGTGATGTTGCCGGAGGAGTGGCGCGCCCTGGTGCGCCACGCGCCGCCCTCGATAGATGCGCGGGCGGCAAGCGACATGCCTGATGACGGTGAGCCAGCGCAGGACGTTCTGTAGGCCCTTGACCCTACGAGCTGACACTCCGCGTCTTGGGCAGAAACCTGATACTACTAGATCCGAGCATCGATGCCAGTCGGTGTTGCCAGCCAGGTTGGCAGCTTCAACCCTTCAAGCAGGCAGTTCAGCATCCGCAACCTCGGCGACTGTGCCGTCCACCCCTACGTCGGGCTCAGCGTCGACACAGCGTCCCCCACCACACATCTGGGTCTGGTGGGACGAGGAGTTCGCAAATACCCTTGACCGATGGGAGCAGTAGCTGCGTCGTGGTGCGGGCAAATGGACACCCTCAGAGGATGCCCACGGCGACGACCCCTTGCATGGTGCCGACGTACACGGTGTTCCCCGAGATGGCCGGCGTCGTGAAGCGCGAGGTGCCGCCGACGGCCACCGTGGCACGCACCGCACCGGTAGCGGCATTGAGCGCGTAGAGCGTCCCGCCTGGATCCAGTGAGTACACGGTATGGCCGCCGACTACGGGCGATCCTATGATCTGCCCTGGCGCCTGCCAGCCATATGCGAGCCGCGGTCCGGGTTCCAGAATGAGCTGGCGCAGACCGCTGGCGCAGGGAATGAACAGGGATTGGCCGCTCAGCGCGGCCCCACCGTAGGCCGCGCACACCGACAACGTCTGGATCTGCCCGCCAATGCCGCCCAGGTGCTGCGCATGCAGCAGGTAGCCCTGGCCCGACTTGCCGTTAGCGTAGATCAGCCCGTTTGGCAGCAGAACCGGCCCCATGGAGCCGAGATCGAGGTCTGAGGCGTTGTCGCTGGCCCAGATGACCGGTGCGAAGGCATCTTCCAGTTGCAGAGTAGGTGACAGCCGGAGGACCGAGTCAGTCTTGTCCCAGGTCCCGCCCGAGGCGGCGCCGTTGCCGACGGAGACATAGAGGTCGCCCTGTGCATCGACCACCGGTCCCGGCGTCGACCAGATGCCGCCCTCACGCGCGGTCGGCACCCGGTAGCTGAGCAAGGCTCCCGTGCCGCTGGTGCGAGAAGCCATCACCAGGCCGAAGTAGGGGCCGCAGTCGCCATCCAGGCCACCGAAGGGGACGTACACCCGCCCGCCGTCCAGGGCCAGGGCACCGCGCTGCTGAAACGCCGCCGTGTCGATACCCGGCGGATCCACTGCACGCCGCACCTTGACATGCCCCGTCTTGACGTCGACGCCGATGAGGACGTGGGTAGGTCCGGTGACTTCGGCCACCGCGAAGACCAGCCCGGTCTGCGGATCGTAGACCGGCGTGCCGGTTATGCCCAAGGGGAAGATATCGCCGCATGGCAGGTCGGACTGTGGGACCGGCGTGCCCAGGTTGACGCGCCACTGCACCCTTCCGGTTCGCGGGTCGAGCGAGTAGATTGAATCGTTCTCGGTGGCCACCAGCACCCGGCCGCCGACGATGAGGGGCTCGGCGTACACCGCCCCATCCAGTGGTGCGGTCCACTGCGTCGTGAGGCGCGACGGATCGCGCGTGCTTGCCACGTAGCCCGTGCGCGCCGGATTGGCGTGGTACATCGGCCAGTCGGGCGTGGCGGGCGCTGCGGTGCTCGCGGCAGGGGCGAAAGCTAGCAAGGAGGATGCTAGGAGCATCCCCACTCCCAGTAGGCGCATGGCAGGCATGAGTAGGCGTGGCATTATGAGTCTCCCTGAGTAGCTGGTGCAGAGGCGATAGTTGCGGAAGAGGGCTTGGGCTAGCCCAACGCCATCGTAGCACCTGGCAGCGTAAGGGTTTACACGTAGGTGCTATACTGCAGTTCGTAAGCGTAATACATGCAAGGGACTGATCAATGGCCGAGATGTTTGACATTGGCACGCTGCTCGATCGAGTGCCAGGTGTCCATAACAACCGCCCGAAGATTGCCGGCACGGGAGTCACCGTGCGCCGCATCGCTGCCTGGTATCGGGCTGGCTTCTCACCGGAAGAGATCGTTGGAGAGATCCCTCATCTCAACCTTGCCCAGGTGCATGCGGCGCTTGCCTACTACTGGGCCAATGCCGAGGAGATCGAGCGCGACCTGGCCGAGGATGAAGCGCTCTATGATCGGCTGGCAGCAGAGCAGGTTGCACGTGCCTCATGACGCCGTTACGCCTGTACATTGACGAAGACTCGATGCGCGGCGCCTTCGTGGGCGCCCTGCGTGCGCTGAGCGTCGATGTGTGTACGGTCCGTGAGGCAGGCATGCTTGGGCATCCAGACCTGGAACAGCTGCAATGGGCCGCTGGCCGGGGGCGTGTACTATACAGCCTGAACGTCGGCGATTTCTACGCTTTGCACACGCTGTTCTTACAGACGGATCGGCAGCACGCCGGGATTATCCTTGTTCACCAGCAGCGCTACTCCGTGGGCGATCAGGTGCGCGGCGTGCTCAAGCTAATGGCCGCGCGCTCCGGCGAGGCCATGGTCAATCAGCTTGTCTTTCTCAATGCCTGGATCTAGTACCGCAGCAAATCCGATCAGGCCTCTCCATGGCGCAGGAGCAGTACCGGCGCCTGGATACGAGCCAGCAGGGCCGCGGTGACGCTGCCGGCGAAGATGGCTTCCAGGCCACGGTGGCCGTGGGTGGCGACGACAACCAGGCCGGCGTCGTGCACTGCGGTTTCATCGGCCAGCGTCGGGGCAGCCGCGCCGCGATGGACGTCCGTGGTGACTGGCAGGTCTGGGGCTCGCAGGGTAGCGGCTACCTGCTCGAGGTACCCTTCTGCATCCTGCTCTTCCAGCTGCAGGATCGCCTGGCTGGTCCGTGGGAGCAGGGTGGCTGCCGGCCGCCGCTCGGTGCCGACCGTGGGGACGACCATCACCAGGTGCAAGCCGGCGTGCAGGGCCCGTGCCAGGTGCTGAGCCGGCGCCAGGGCAACCTCGGCTGCCGCGGTGCCGTTGAGCGGCACGAGCACCGTGCGTGGCGCAAACGGCGACGGGAGGCTTTCTTCGGCAGGACGGGCGAGCAGCACGGGCGTCGTGCCGCAGCGCAGCACCTGCTGGGCAATCGTGCCAAACACCAGCTCTTTCACCCGGTGGTGGCCGTGGGTGCACAGCGCGATGAGGTCGGCGTGTTCCTCCTCCGCGTGGTCGGCGATGCTGCGGGCGATGTTCCCTTGCGGCACTTCATGCGTGTGCTCGCCGGTCTGGATGCCCGCCGACTGCAGCTTCGCGGCAATGCTACTCAGGTACGCAGTGGCCTCCTGCACGGTGGTGAGATGCCGGTCGCCGTGCACCGAAGCCGGCGCGCCGCGCTCGATGACGTGGAGCAGGCTCACCGGCGCGTTTTCGATGGTGGCCAGCCGCTCGACGATAGGCAGCGTGGTCTCGGCCAAGCGGGATCCATCCAGCGGTACCAACAGGCGCTTGAACATCGGTTTCTCCCCCAGAATCTCCGGCTGAGGCCGGATGGCAGGGCACGCGCCGGCTGCGGCCGGTTGAATCGCGATGAGCATCAAGGTGTCACTCTGGATGGTGCGCTAGCTCAGGCCTGGGATCGATCCGCCTGCCGTTTGAAAGAGCAGCAGCCCGTTCAGCATCAAGATTACCACGGCGCAGGCACTTGCCAAGATAGTCGTGGCACGGCGATTGACCAGCGCCCCCATGACGTCGCGCCGGCGCGTGAAATAGACGAGGGCGATGACCGGCAAGGGCAGCACCAGGCTCAGCACGACCTGGCTGACCACCAGGGACTGCGTCGGATTGACACCGATCGCGGCAATCACCACCGCCGGACTCATGGTTGCCAGCCGGCGCACCCAGAGCGGAATGGTGAAGCCTACGAAGCCCTGCATGATCACCTGGCCCGCCATGGTGCCCACGGTGGAGCTGGAGAGTCCCGAGGCGAGCAAGGAGATGGCGAAGATGAAGCCGGCGGCCGGCCCGAGCAAGGGAATGAGCGTCTTGTAGGCGCTGGGGATGTCGGCGATGCCGGTAAAGCCGTGCGCGTGGAAGGTCGACGCGGCCATGTACAGCATAGCCATGTTGACCACACCGGCGACGCTCATGGCCAGGACGACGTCTGGAATGGTTAAGCGAAACAGGCGCTTGGCTTCTGCCTCGCTGCGCGGCACGATCCGGTTCTGCATGAGGGCGGAATGCGGTACACGACGTGCGGCATGATGGAGGCGCCGATGATGCCGACCGAGACCAGCATGCTGCCCCGGCCTATCCAGGGGACCACGCTGTGCGTCGCGACCTGGCCCCAGTTAGGACGCGAGAAGAGGGTCTCCACTACGTAGCTGGCGGCGATGATGCCCACCAGACCGGCGATCACGGCCTCGAGCGGCCGCACGCCGTAGCGCTGGAGCAGCAGGATGGCAAAAGTGAAGACGCCGGTGAGCGCGGTGGCGGGCAGGAGCGGCACATGGAGCAAGAGGTTGAGCCCGATACTGGCGCCCAGGAACTCGGCCAGGTCCGTGGCCATGGCCGCGACTTCCGAGAGCAGCCACATGGCGTAGACGACGGGCTTGGGGAAGTGGGCGCGGCAGACTTCCGCAAGGTTCAGTCCGGTGGCGATGCCCAGCTTGGCCGACAGGGTCTGGATGAGCATGGCCATCAGGTTGGCCAGGAGAACAACCCAGAGCAGGTTGTAGCCGAACTGGCTGCCGCCCTGGATGTTGGTGGCGAAGTTGCCCGGATCGACGTAGGCGACGCAGGCGACGAAGGCCGGCCCGAGGAAGGGCAGGATGGCAGCCGGCCCGCGCCGGCGTCCCTCCAGGACCGCGCGGCCCGCGGCATGGAGCGACGCATCGTGCGCCCGTTCCTCGACCGGCGCGGTAGCGGCGGGTCCGCTTTGATAGTCTCTCATACTGCCACCTGCGCAGCCGGCAGCGGCGACACCAGCACGTGCGCCGCGAGCTTCTCGCCAAGGTGCTGAGTTGCATTCTGGGTGGGGCCCGGCTGGTCGAGCTGCACGGTGACGACGGAGTCGGGACTGACCGAGACCACGGTGACCACGGCGCCGGGCACCAGGCCAAGCGATTCGAGGTAGCACAGGACGGTCCTATCTTGCTGTTCCACGCGCGCGAGCCGGGCCCGGCTGCCGGACGCTAGGTCGGAGAGCCGGCGCAGGTCACGGGCCGGCATCACCAGCTCGCGGCTGGGGATCGGGTCGCCATGCGGATCGAAGGACGGCTGGCCCAGGCGCTCCGCGATGCGTTCCTCGAGGCTTTCGCTGATGTAGTGTTCCAGCCGATCGGCTTCCGCGTGCACTTCTTCCCAGGGCATGCCCAGGAACTCTGCCAGGTACAGCTCCAGCAGACGATGGTGGCGCACGACCTCGAGGGCAATGGCCTCGCCCGCGGGCGTCAGGGCCACGGCATGGTAGCGCCGGTGATCGAGCAGCCCCAGGCCAGCCAGGCGTTTCACCATACCGGTGACGCTGGGCGGCGTCACGTCGAGTGCATGAGCGAGCGCCTGCACGGTAACCTCCTCGCCGCGTTCGCGCAGCCGGTAGACCTCGCGGAGGTAGTCTTCCATGGCGGGGGTCAGGTTCTCGCGAAGCACGCTTCAAATCTCCACCGGTGGCAAAGAATCTAAGTTAGGTGAACCTAATGTTTATATTAGACTGCATGAAGTTAGCCGTCAACGGTGGGGGGCTCGTTTTTGCCCAAGGTGCAAACGGTCTGGTCTACGTGAGACACCCAAGTTGGCAAGCGACACACACGGGTTGACGGCTGCACTTCGACCGCACCGCTGCTACCTTGTCGCCAATACTGGCGGTGCATCTTTCGCCCAGCCGGAAATAGCCTTGACATGCAGAAGCAGAGGAGGCTCTACTGTGCTAGCTCAGGACCTTCGCCGGGCGCCGCACCGCGCTGGGCGAGTCAGATTGCCAGTCTTCAGCCGGGACTTTCATGCCGGCTCAGTCATTGCCGGAAGGGGAGGCCGTCGTCGGCAATCCGCGGGCTCTCGCGCATGCCGCGTAAGTGCGTCTGCAGGCGGTTCAGGCGAATTCGTAGGCTGTCGATCCTGGACGACGTTTGACGATGATGTCGACGAACAACTGGCCTCACGGTGCGTCATCTGAGCCACGGTCCGGAGGTAGGCGCACCGGTAGTTGCAGTGGCCTCTTCGTCCTCCTGAGCACCTGTTGGGCCAGGAAGCGCACCAACTCGATGGCCGGTGCCAAGTCCTCGGCCGCAGCCGAGTACGGAAGTATGAAGTCTCGCTTGCCGTCCTTAGGGTGCACGATACTGTTACGCACAGCGTAGATTCTATCTGCTACCGCATTGCGAAGGCTTCGAGATCCGTCCTTTCGACGCTTGCTATTCTTGCCAGCGTTGAGTTGCGGCGCGAAGTACCGGCGCCGCCCGGGGTCGGAGGTCAGGAATTCGCGCACTTGGTCCTCGCCCACACACTCGCCCAGGACCTGCCTAAGCTGATCGGATTCGCAACCGCGGTCCATTCCTTTGACGATCTGAGCCTTCTCGAGTAGCGCTGTGATATCGGTATCAGGCGAGACCCCGAACTCGGGTCGGCTAAGTTCACTCCGTACACGCTGCTCGGCAGCTAGCCGACCATATCGTTGGAAGTAGTACTCAAGCACTTGATAGAAGGCCAGAAACTGCAGGAGCGGAAGTGGTGCGGCACTCCGGCCGTAGGTGTAGTACGCCATCGGTTCCCGTTCATACTCGTCTGAGGGGAAGCTATGAAGCGGTGGCACGTAGCCATCACTAACTGGTGCTCGTTGCCGCATCGGTCGGCTGACTCTCACTAGCTGCAGCGAAAACGAGAATCGTAACTCGATCTCAAGGAATAGGGAATTCGCCACACGTTCGAGCAGATCGACAACTGCGTCGCAGGCACCCGCTTGTCCTGCAAACAGAATATTCCAGAGCTTAAGAGACAGCACAGGCATGTGATGTCGGTCGCCAGCAAAGGGGAGCAAGGCCACAGATGCTGGTCCTATCGAGAGGGCCATCCCGGTCCCATTACCCGCTGAATCCGCTTGTAGGGTGACAGCTTCATCGTGCCCCGGCCGATCGGCTCCCCCAAAGAACGTGAGGACCTCGTCCTGGGAGGTGTCGCCTATCGGAGCGAACGCTGCCTCTATATAACCCGACCTAGAATCCCAGTAGGCGAGGTACTGGCCAAGCAGTACATAATCTTCGAACGGTAACTCTAGTAGCCCCTGGGCGGTATCCCTATCGCACACCTCCACTGCTCGGGCAGCACTACCCGGTTGGAGATGGATCTCAGCCGATTGGCCATATACACATAGCCCACGCGCATCATCACAGTGCTCGAAACGTAGCCCTGCCACCTCACAACGTCTTTGCAGCTCGGCGCACTGCTGCAGGAAATCACGCCGTCCGTTCTCGTAGTCAGTGCGCCAGCGCTCTTGGTCATCATCTATGCCGGAAGTCGGATCTAGGTCCTCCTCATCTGGGGCATCCATGGGGCAAGTCCAATAAATGCTTGAGAGATATCCGCCCGCTGACAGGGGCGCAGCTGTTGCTTAATAGACTCAAGTATACACTGTCAAGCTGCGCAATCGTGCGCCTGCCAGGCTGGTGCTTCAGATATGTTCTGTGGCCACCTCGACTTGCCGACCGAACAGGCATAGGCTACGCCACCGCCAATGCCCGGGTCGCCCGTCCCCTTCAGCAAATCAATGCCTCTGGCGACGCCCACGGCCCTGCCACCAACCATGACCGAGACGAGTATGCCGGCGCCTGCGGCGGCTACAGCCACCCTGGTGACACCTGCGACGGCCACGGCCACACTGCCGCCATCCGCGACAGGCACGATGCCCATCGCCGCGACCATACTGATGCAGCTACCTCCAACGGCAACGACCACGAGCACGGCAGTACGGATCTACGTGCCGCAGGCAGCCACGAGCACACCGGTGCGCATGTACTGGCTGCCGACAGCCACTGCGACCGCTCAACGAATCGTCAGGTGAGTGAATCCAATGTATGGCTGAGTGTGGGTGCTGAGGAGCAGGCGCGTCTAGACTCACGGTCGCCGGTTACCTAGTGGCGTTAGCGCGTCTCTTGACGGCACCGCGTCCTACACTGCGAGGCTTCGCCGAATCGCTTGGTCGACCTCGCGTATGCGTTCCGGCGAGAGCGTGCCGATGCGTCGACCCAGGCGCCGCTTGTCGATGGTGCGGATCTGGTCTAGCGCGGCCTAGGAGGGTTGCGGCAGCCCTCGCCCGCGGAGACGAGCACTTCAAACGGGTAGACTTTGTCGTGGCCGGCAGTCGTGAGCAGCGCCACGATCACGCGGGCAGAAAACTCATTGCCGATGTCGTTGGAGATGATCACCGCTGGGCGTGTCCTGGCGACCCCGGTCCCTACCACATGGTCCAGGTTGACCCAGTGGATGCCACCACCGCAGGATATGCCCGGCACCCTGACGAGCTCCAGCTTGAATACGCGAGCATATTCGCGCTATGATTCCGGGCGCGAAGGTGTTGGCAGCATGCCGGGCTCCTCCGGCAGCATGACAACATCTTGCCATCGCCCACCATCCCCCGCGGTGCCGGATGCGTAGGCAGATGGGGTGCCGGGGGAGCCAGTCATGCCGGGGAGCGCGGGACGGTCAGTTGCCAGGAGGCGCTCGCTCTGGCTGCGCTTGGCTCTGGCATTGCTCGTGGGAAGTGCGGCACTATTCGCCGTGTGGCCACGCGGACCGAGCAGCTACCCGAATCCTGTCTACTTTCTCCGCTTCGACGAGACCAACAGCGCCGGGGACGGGACCAGCAGCGCCGTATCAGCCTCGACGAGCCCTCTTCGCGTGCAGGTGTGGGTCGATCCGGTGGACGCCGCCCTGCGCCTGAGCGAAAGCTACGCCCCAAATGCCCTGGCAGTAAACCAGGACTACGTGCGCGATGGCAAGGAGTATGTCGTTTCCGAAGTGACCTCAGGCGGCGCTGGTGTGCCCCAGAACGGGCGAACACCCACGATCACCGTGCACATTCAGCCAGTGTCGCCTCTCATGCACGCCACGCTGCGACTGCTCAGCGAGGCCGCACTGTCTGGCGGGATGGGCGCGTGGCTGCGCGAGCATGCCGTACAGCCAATCCGCCACGTCAGGGATGGCGGTCGGGACGCGATCCAGGTGGTGACCAAGGCATATCCGTTTGGCTCAGTCTCTAGCGTGCACCGTGCGTCGTGCGATTTGGATCCGGCCACCGGCGATCCGTTAGTCTGTGTCGTCTACCATGTGGAAGGCTACTACCAGTACGTGCTGACCGATCGATTCATTGTAGATAAGACGATCGCGGTTGGGAGCGCTGCGGCCGATCTGTTCGATCCGCCTCAACCTCAGGCACCTAGCGTGTGGAGTACGATCGGCGACTGGCTACGCCACCCTGGGATCGCCTGGTAGCATCGCGGTACCATGCATAGTGCCCTTCTGCTCCCTCCGGGCGCGCTACCGCCGCCGCGGCCTGAAAGGACCTCTCGATGGCCATCCCGACGTCCAGCACTGCTTGGCTGTGGTACCTGCGGCAGCCGGCCGCGGAGACCGCTTGGCTGGCGCGCGGTTCCGAGTACCGCAACATGTGGTGTACGGCGGGATTCTTCCACGCGGCCGGGTTTGCAGTCACGGTCGACGGGGAGGCCGTGCCACTTGGGGACGTTGGCGACCAAGCCGTATTCACCTTCGAGCCCATCGACGTGGTCTGTGATGAGCAGGGCAGAACACGCTGGCAGGCTAACACGGCGTCGACGCGCCGGTTTATCTTTCGCGTCACGGACCCCGGCGCCTATGCGCAGGCGATGACCCGCGCGATGAGCACGCTGCTCCGTGCGCTCTAACCCTGACGGGCTTGCGAGGCGAGGACCTGCCGCCTCGTGTGACACTCCATTGCACAGCGATCACAGCGCTATGGTGACCCGCTGCCGCGCTGTCGCCGGATTCAAAGTCGTCGGGTACCTTCCCGCAGCCGAGGCGCGCGTCACGCCACAGGGCAGGATCCGGGTTAGCGCCCCTCGAGCTCGCGGAGGCGGCGGCGCAGCTCAGTGATTTCCGCCAGCTGCTGCACGATCTCTCCCTGCTGCTGCATGACAAACAGAGAGATCTCACCTTCTCGCAGCTGACGCCGGCTCTCTCCGTCATAGACCGCGACCTGACCATCGGGAAAGCCTATCCCCAGGGGCAAGTCCCGGCTCCGCCAGATGCCCTCCGCGTCCAGCGGCATTTCCTGATAGTGGCCGTTGACCAGGCACCAGGCACAGAGAGGGGCTTCCATGTAGAGGCCCGATGGGTCGACGACCACGTATTCCTGCACCGCGGCACGGGCATAGGTCCAGCCTTTACCCTCATCCAGGTCGAGATCGGCCTCATACGTGGACTCGCTGGCCACCTCCACGATGAGGGCCGGCGGACCATCCCGCCGCAACGAGAGCGATTGGCGACCCCGTTCGAATGGCTTGCGGTAGATGAAGACGTCGGGCAGCACCTGGTATAGGCTGCCATCGTGCCGGCGGAGTCCAGTGATCATAATCTGGCCGGAAGCCTGCCACGGTAAAGGCTCGCCTTTGTGCATTGCGGCGCGCGCAATCTCGTTGATGCCCAAGCGCAGGTTGGTTATCGTCGTCTGATGCCAATCCGTGCCCACGACGCTCTCCTCCGTGTCATCCGGCGGCCAGCGCAGGTCGGGCTGGTACATCCGTGCCGCCATGCTGCCCATCGATCGACTCCTTGTGTCCCGCGCTCACCGCGTGCACGGCAGGTCTGCCGGCGCAACGATAATGGCTGTTGTCCCGCTTCCCCCAGCATAGCACAACACCGGCGCCTGCTGTATGCAACCATCACTATGTTGCTGACGCTGCTTTACCTGACTCACACATTGCACCATAAGCTCGGTGCTTGGCTCGCCGTGGCACACGGGCAGCGCGGTTAACTGCAGATTGTCATACTCAGGTACAAAGCGCGGCGGGGCAGGTGTCTTGGGATCGGGTCGTGGCGCGTCCGGAAGATCGAACAACTCGTGGCCGCGTTCATCGCGGAATGTGCGCAGTTGTGATCGCAGCCCCTCCACAACGCCGCGCAGTTTGGTGAGCCAGCACCAGGCCTGAATATCCATGACAGAGGCCGGGCCGAACGCGGCCAGGTACCGCAAGACCAGCATGTCAGGCGAGGCATCCGAGGCGAGAGGCCGGCCGAGCCAGGCGTCGACGGTGGTCCAGGTGGGCGGGCCGCCAGCGCCCCAGAAGCCGCGTGGCGGCAGCTGCACGAGGGGCACCAAGTAGGTGAGTCGACCTGCAGTCACGCAACGGCGAGCTCAGCAGCCTGCGTATCGCGCTGGACGTACCGCAGGCCGACCATACACACGATCCCAGCGGCGAGAATCATCGGCGGCAGGGTGAGCCCTAGCCCGGCAGTCAGATTGTGGCCGAGCGTGTCGGGATGCCCGCGGCCGATGATGTCGGACAGCCCGCCTACCAACGACGGCGAGAAGGCATCGCCCAGGATGTGCGCCACGACAAGTGAGACCGCCACGGCCACGGCGCGCAGCTCGGGCCTGACCACATCTTGCATCAAGGCGCTCATCGGTCCGTTGTAGGCTTGCAGGCAGGCGCCCGCCAGGAAGAACAGCGGCACCGAAAAGGCTAGCGTGTTGGCAAGGAGCGAGAAGACCAGCAGCGGGGCGCTGAGCAGGAAAGCCCAGCCGGTTACCAGTAGACGCGCGGAGGGGCGGCGCGGCAGCAGTCGATCGGCGAGCCAGCCGCCTCCGAGTGTGCCGGCGATCCCTGCTAGGACGAGCACGCCACCGCTGATCAGTCCGGCATTGCCCTCAGACATCTGGAAGCGCCGCTGCAGCAAAGTGGGAAACCATACCACCGCCGCACCCAGCACGAAGAAGTTCATGGTCTGGGCGATCACGGCGAAGCGCATCGAGCGTACCTTGAGCACGGCCTGCACCGATGTCCAGTACGGCAGGGCGGCCACGCCACGCGTCCGCGCGGCATAGGCCGGCGCGGCTCCCGTGCCTGCAAGCGGGGCGGCCGCGTCTCCGCCACGACGTGGCTCGCGCATCCGGAACGCCAGCAGCGTGCAAATCGCGCCGGGGATTATGGTGAAGTAGAACGCCCAGCGCCAGCCCCAGTGGTCGGCGATTATCCCCCCGGCGGCAAAGCCGACCGCCACGCCCAGGCTGGCACCCACGTTCCATACGCCAAGCATCCAGGCCCGTCGCTCCTTGGGATAGTAGTCGACCAGGAGCGAGGTGCCGGCCGGATAGTAGCCGGCCTCTCCCACGCCAACGCCAGCGCGTGCCGCGAACAGCCAGAGGAAGTTGGCCGCGGCACCCGTCAGTAGCGTGGCCAGGCTCCACAGGCCCACGCCCACGGCCACCACATTCTTCCGGATGCCTCGATCTGCCCAGAGACCGAAGGGCAGCGCCGCCACGGCGTTGACCAGGGTGAACGCGGTGGCGAGCAAGCCCGCCTGAAAGTCGCTGATCTGGAACTCTTTCTGAATGCTGGACAGGACAGACGGCAGGATGAACCGATCCATGTAATTGAGGAAGTTGATGGCAAACATGATCCACAGCACCCGTGACGCGTAGGAGTACGCGTGTGATGTCGTGGTCTGCCGGGCCGGGATGGCGACCTCCACGGTATGATCCTCTCTGTGGTTAGCCCACTGCCACAAGAGGGCAGCACTCTTCGCTTGTATTTGCAGGGCCTGTGCCCGTCGTTACTCCAAGGCCGCTTCTTGGTTGCGGCGCACGCGGACCGCAATCAGCCGGCCAACATACCTCGATAGGTGTAGTCCCAGCCAGATTGTACACACGAGCGCCGCGCCAAGCAGGTACCATACTGTGCATGGCTTCGCACTTCCGGCTGGCTACTCCCGAAGATGATGACACCCTGCGATGGCTGCTTGCATCCATCTCGATGGAAGGCTCGATCGCTCTGTGCACGCGCCAAGAGCCCTCCTACTTCATTGCCGAACAAGCAGGCAACCGGTCCAGTCAAACGATGCTCTACAGGGGTACGGAGAACGGACAGATAGTTGGACTTGCCAGAAGAAGCATCCGAGACGCGTATGTAGATGGCAATGTGCGTTCCGTTGGGTACCTGAGCCTGCTTCGAGGACTGCCCGCGGCGCGAAAGGGTACCGGACTTGCACGCGGCTTCAGCTACCTGCACCAGCTTCATGCTGACGGCCAGGTGCCTTACTACCTCACGCATATCCTCGACGAGAATGCAGTAGCTCAGAGGGTCTTGACGAGTGGCCGGGCCGGGCTGCCGGTCTTTGAACCCGTTGGCCAGGTAGCCACATACCTGGTCGCTCTGCGCCGGAAGCGGCGCCCCAGGGGTCTGGATATGAGTATTGCGAGCGTGGGCCATGGGCTACTGCCGGCAGCAACGGAGTGCCTGCGGGCCTGGGGCACGAGCCATCAGTTCGCCCCTGTCTACGAGGACAAGGATCTCGCCGGCGAGACGGGGCTCTTGCCGTCCTTCTCGTGCGAGAACCTCTATGTCTATGCGGACGGCAAGACGGCGCTGGCAACGCTCGGTGTCTGGGACCAGCGTGCCTTCAAGCAAATGGTGGTGGCAGGCTATTCGCCGGCTATCCGGCTACTGCGGCCGATCGTCAATGCCTTTGCCCAGGTCAAGTATCCGGCTGTCGGGGGCGAAGTGAGGATGCTCTACGCAGCCATGCTCAGCGTTCGCGATGTGAACGCAGAGCCCTTTTGCGCGCTGTTGGCCCGAGTATGCGAGGATTGGTCAGGGCGAGGATACGACTACCTGGCAATCGGAGTCGGCAAAGGGAGTCTCCTGGAGCCGTCCGTGGCGAGGACCGCTCAGCGGTGCTTCACGAGCACGGCCTATGTCGTCCACTGGCCCGAAGAGCGAGTCGTACTGCCGCAGCGCACGCTGCCATTGCACCTGGAGATCGCGACCTTGTAAGGCATCGCCGACCAAGGCGCTACCACCGCGAAATTCGCACACACACATCCTGGCGGGCGGGGTTGAAGCCCGCATGTGCCGAGGCCGCTGAGTACCGGTGCCTGCGACCACGTCAATACGGTCGTCGGCGCGCTCGCACATCGCAAGGCGCCAGTTCAGTTCTGAGGACGCTGCCAGCTCGCCGGCTTGTAAAACACGCCTTGCGCGTCCCGCAGCTCGGGCGGAAACTGGCTCCGCGCGAGCACCGCCGGGTCGATCTGCCGGAAGCGCGTTGCCTCCTGCCGCAGCTCCTGGGAGCGACCGCGCGGACTCAAGATTGTGACGTGCTTGCGTAAGCGCTGGCGGACAATCCTGACGGCTTCAGCGAGATCCGAATCATCGGAGACCACCACCGCGGCGTCGTAGGCGTTCTCGTAGCCGTCGGTCACGAGGTAGGTGGCGAGATTGACGTCCGAGCCTTTCTCTTCGCTCCTGATCACGTCGACGAAGCGGGTGCCGTCCGGGAGCGGCGCGGCGAGTAGCATGCGCACCGTCTTCACCAAGAACGTGCCGTAGTGCATGGTGAGGTTCGGCAGCGTCTGCAGGGCGCGAAAGAGCGTCTGCTGGCGCACCGGCTGGTCCGGATCTTGCGGCCGCGCGATGATGCGCGCGGTGAAGAAACGCAGCGTCTCAATCTGGTAGTGGCTTGGCATGGAGAGGCTCGCCATCTCGGCGACATTGAGCCAGCGGTACGGCCCGTCCCTGAGGCAACCGTAGTATAGGTTGAACGAGTCGACGTAGACGAAGGTCCGCCGCGGTGCCGGAGGTGGGTTCGCGTTCGGACTACTCATCAACCCTCCAGAAAATGCAGAGGGCCGCCCCGGAGGACGGCCCCTGCCTCAGTCGCCGAGGCGGCTGAGGGGGTACATCTAGTGTAAGCAACGTTCGCTCCCTTAGCAAGCCCTGCAAGTACTATATACACGGCCATTTCCTAGCCTCTCGTCTGGAACGCCGCTGCGACTGTGAAGTGCACACAACGTGGAATCAGTCGGTGCATGGTCTGCTCGGGCACGCAAACGGGGACGGGCAGGATATCTCCCTTTAGGTATAGGGCTCCGCGAAACCGAGACGCCGATGCAGATTAACGAGCCAATTAGGCGCCCACCAATTGACATCGCCCAGCAGCCGCATCACCGCTGGGACGACCAGTGCGCGCACCAGCGTGGCATCCAGCAGCACGGCAATGCCCAGTCCCAGGCCGATAGCCTTGATGAGCGTGACGTGAGCGAGTCCGAAAGTGAAAAACACCATCACCATGATTGCCGCCGCGCCGGTGATCAGGCGTCCGCTACGCTCGAGTCCTTCGGCCACGGCGCCGCGATTGTCTTTCGTCGTCTCGTAGGCTTCCTTCATGCGGCTGAGCAGAAATACCTCGTAGTCGAGTGACAGCCCGAACAGCAGACAGAACAACAGGACAGGGACCGTCGGGTCGATCGGTGCCGGCGTCACGTTCGTGATGCCGTGCAGATTCCCTTCCTGGAAGATCCACACCAACGCCCCAAACGACGCGGAGACGGAGATCAGGTCAGTGAGTAGTGCCTTGATCGGTAAGACGACGGAGCCAAGCAACAGGAACAGTATGAGGTAGGTAGCGAGTACGAGGTAGATGAGCGCGCCCGGAATATGCGATGCAAGGAGCTGCAGGTCGTCCAGGTCGTAGGCGGCACGAGATGTGACCAGAATCTTCCCGTCGCCCGCGGTCTTGATGTCGCGTATGGACTGCACCAGGTCGCGAGCACCTGAGCTCGCGAGATCGACTTGGGTCCGGACACTGAGCACGACAATCGTCGATCCCACCGATACGGCCACGGCATTGCGCACCGCCGCGGGTTGCAGGATGGCCGGCCGGTTCAGCAGCCAGGTGGCCATTCCTGCACTGTCGATGCCCGGCAGCGTGACGACGCTGTCGACACCGCTCACATGTGAGAGCCGCGACAGGCGGCCGGCGAGATTGTACAGCGCTCCGATGCGCTGAGGCGTCAGCGGGCTACCCGGAAACCGGACCACCACAATGATCGGGGCCTGGTCGTAGTCCGGAAAGCTATTTTCCTCCACGTAACCGCGATAGGCCTCGGAGTTGGGGGGCAGGGCGCGTACATCGGAGCTCGCCAGCTGTAAACGCGTGAAGGGGATACCGGCGCCGATGAGCAGCGGCATCACGATGACCAGGACGCCGACCGGATGTCGCATGACGAACTCGGCCATGCGCGCCCAGAAGCCGCGCCCGGAATTCCTGGGTAGGGGGAGCCTGAAGGCATTGATTCGCGGGCCGAGCAGCGCCAGGAGGGCGGGCAGAAACGTCACGCTGTAGAAGACGGCGATGGCGACCACAATTGCGCCTGCCGCACCAAGTGATGTCAGGTATGTCCCTTGAAAGAAGATGAGCGCGGATAACCCCACCATCACCGTAAGGCCGGAGAAGGTAATGGCCCGGCCCGCGGTGGCCATGGTGCGCGACAGCGCAGCTTCTACCGCCAAGTCCGGATGCATGCCGTACTCCGCGGTGTTACTATCCAATTCTTCCCGGAATCTACTGACGACGAAGAGCGAGTAGTCGATGGCGATGCCGAGGCCGGTCAAGGTGAGAATATTCAAGGCATACTGCGATACGTCGGTGAATCGGTTGAGCACGTACACTCCACCCATCCCGCCAATGATCCCCAGCACCCCAATCGATAGCGGGGTGAAGGCGGCCACCAGCGTACCGAAGACGATCAAGAGGAGGATCAATGCCAGGGGGAGCGATACCATTTCCGCCTGCCGCAGGTCCGACGTGAGATACGTGTCGAATCCGCTGGCGATTGCCAGCTGGCCGGTGGCGACAATGTTCAGGGTGTGCGATTGCACCAAAGCGCGGAGCGCGGGATAGTCTTTGCGGCCCTGGTCATAGGATTCGGTCAGCCGCACCGTGATCGCCGCGGCGTGGCCGTCGGTGGACGTTCGCTGCGTGGCTGCTTGAGCGCTCGTATAGGGAGTCCCAATCTGATCCGCTGCGACCCGGCGGTCGCGCACCAGGCCGGCCAGAGCCGCCGCGACGGCTCGCTTGAACTCAACATCGCCAACGCGCAGCGTCGGGCTGCTCATCACCAAATCAAACGAAAAGGTCCCCGTCTTGGGCAGCTGGGTAGTGATGAGAGCCGATGCAGTCACGGCTTCGGTCGGGGCAAGGTAGCTGCTGCTGAGGGATCCGCCGGAAATGAGCGCGGCGAGGGTTGCTACCAGCCATATCGCTGCGAGCGACATGACCTTCCACGGGTGCCGAAACACGAAGCGGCCCCAGCGTCCAAACATGCAGGCTCCCACTCGAAACACAATGCGGTGGCGTGACGCTCTAAGGATACTCTAGGTGGATCCTTCAGTCGGCGCTTGCCTCCTCGCGACGGCGCCAATCGTCGGGAATGAGCGATTCCAGGACGTCGTCGACCGATATGACCCCCACGAGATGGTCGCGGTCATCGACCACCGGGGCTTCAGTAAGGTTGTAGTCGGCCATCAACATAGCGACGTTGGTGAAGTCGGCGTGCGTGGGCAGCCGCACCGGCAACGGCTCGGCCACGTCACGGATGCACGTGCTGCGGGCAGCTCGCAGCAGGGCCTGCAGTGAGATCGAGCCCAGCAGGCGGTTCTCGGTGTCGGTCACATACACTGCCAGGATCGTGGTCGCCGCCTGCGCGACGCGTTCGACCACCTGCTCCACCACGCCGTTCTCGGCGACTGCAACGTAGTCGGTGGTCATGAGCCCGCCCGCTGTGCTCGGGTTGTAGGCAAGTAGCGCCCGGAGCCTGGCCTGCTGCGGCATGGGGACGCGGGCAAGGATGAAGGCCCGCCGTTCCTGGGGCAGCTCCCCTATGAGATCGGCGGCGTCATCTGGGGACATGCCGCCGATTACAGCAGCTGCTTCCGTATCCGAGCGGCCCTGCAGGAACTCTCGCTGGTGCTCGGTGTCAAGCTCCTCGAACACGTCCGCCTCCAGCACCGGGTCGCCGCCCACGGCCGTGATGATCTCCGTGCCCTCGTCGTGTGAAGCACCCTCGACGAGGTCGGCGAGCTGTGCAGGGTGCAATCGCTTGAGTCTGAGCAGCGGGAGGCGAAGCTTCGCGGTGGGCACATGGGCCACGAACGGCTCGATGCGCGACCAGTCGACGATGGTCGCTGGGTCGAGCGGGCGCGGGGCGGAGCGGTGGAACGCTTTCTGCAGGATCGAGCCGGATCGGACGTCGATTCCCGCCACGCGCCACACATTGCCCATGGAGCTGAGCGCGATGTCGCAAGCAGGGATCAGCCGGCCTGTCTCCATCTGGATGACCTTACGATCGAGGATATCCTGCCGGAGGAGCACCTCGCTTTCTCGGCGCTCGAATCGCAGCAGGTTCACGGTGGCGCCTGTCATTTGCGCCTGACCCGCACTGAGCTCGGCTATCCAGTTGATTGGCACGAAGACGTGACGCCCGCCAATCCGCACCTTCAGACCCACCACCGGCGGGTAGCGGTCGCTGCCCAAGCGGACGACGAGATCATCGACGTGGCCCACGGGTTCGCTCGCCTGATCGACGAGCGGGCATCGGACGATATGTGTCAGGCGCAGTAGTTGCTGTTGCTGCACGATACTTGTGCTCATGAATCTCCCCAATCAAGATGTAGACGTTTCGCAGCGTACCAGGACGTAGGCGCCAAGCGCAATTCGGCGGGCACGCGGATGCCTGGCCGGCATTGCCAGCCTCAACCGGGCTGGGCAGCACGTGGCCTCGGAGGCGCTACCCGAACTATCAATCGTCAGCCGCAGCGCCATGGCATGCGCAGCCGGCGTCACAATACCAATTGACCGACGGCGTTCTTTGCGGGGAGTCGCGTGTGGCAGGAGGGGCGATCGCTTCGCCCCTCTTCACACCGTGATCAGTGCCCCGCCGCCAGCTGTATGACCTTGACCACGAGCAGCAGGACGGCAACGCCTAGGTATGCCTGAAGCATGAGGATGCCGGCCTTGGTGCCCAAAGACCATACTGGCCTGGACAGCGTGTGCAGCGGCGGCATGCGCCAGATGCTCTTGTCCGACCGGTCGATTCGGGTGGATCGGTCCGATCGCAGCAGCATGAGGGCGCCGCCGGCCAGCAGCAGCACGATCAGGGTCGTGCCAAGGCCGACGGTGACTCGTCCGGCATCGAGATTGGGGAACAGCGTTGCAGCGGCGAGAATCAGCGAGAGCATGACCAGGATGCCGATGATAGTACAGGCTACGGCGTTGATCCAGGCGCGGTTGACCCAAGGACCGAGCACATCCTTGTCGTTGCAGAGCAGGAGCAGGAAGACGGTGGCGCTCGGCAGCAGGATACCGGCCAGTGCCTGCACTGCAACAGTGATCAGACCCAACGGGGCATGTGGGATCAGCACGATAGCACCTGCCACCATCACGAGCCCGGAATACAGCCCGTAGAAACCCCGGGCATCTCGCCAGGAGCGGTGCAGGGAGTGCTTCATGCCGAACACGTCGCCGAAAGCGTAGCTGGTCGAGAGCGAGACCGCCGCGGCGCCGATGAGCGAGGCGTTCAGCAGGATGAGCGCGAACATGGCGCCGGCCATCGGGCTCACTGCGTGCAACAGCGCAGTCGCCGTGGTGCCGGCGTTGGCGAATTGCCCAAACTGGTTGGTGCCCCTAAAGGCGAACGCCGTGGTCACAATCAAGGCCGCGGCGCCGGCCATCACCACGAAGGAACCGATGACCGTGTCTGCCCGCTCGTAGTTCATCCAGCGCGGAGTGAGCCGCTTGTCGATGACATTGGACTGCTGGAAGAACAGTTGCCACGGCGCGACGGTGGTACCCACCATGGCGATGATCAGCATCATGGCGTTGGCCGTCAGGCCCCCATGAACGCCAGGCACGAACGTATCGTGGGCGATCTGGCCGATGGACGGGTGCACCATGAAGGCAAGCGGAATCACGATGAAGTTGGCAGCAATCAGCAGGTACATGCACCGCTCCCAGCTGCGGAAGCTGCCGGAAACGGTCGAGCCAATCAGCAGTGCGGCAGTCAGTGGCACGGAAATGTACATGCTGATGCCGAAGTAGCCGAGCGCCAGCGTCACGCCGATGAACTCGGTGACGATGGTGAGGAAGTTCAGGATGAACAGGTCGACAATAGAAAACGCGCCCCAGAACTTGCCGAAGCGCTCCAGGATCAGCCGGGCATGGCCCACGCCGGTGACCAGCCCGAGGCGCACCACCATCTCCTGATTGACGATGAGCACGGGGATCAGCAGCACGAGCACCCAGAGGAGGCTGGTGCCGAAGTTCTGGCCTGCCTGGGCGTACGTGGCCACGCCGCCGGCATCGTTGTCGCCAACCATCACGATGAGGCCGGGACCCATGATGGCGAGCAGCGTGAGCAGGCGTGCGCGCCAGGTGGTGCGCGGCGCCAGATCGTGCTGAAGTACCGTACCAAAGGCGCCGCGGATGTCGCCGCGGTGCGCATCGTCCAGCACGGCATCGCGGCGGCGCTCCAGATCGGGCTGCGCCGCCGCCGCACTGCCTCCGTGGAGAACCAGCTCTTTGTTCATCATTGGTGTACTCCTTAAGCTTCAGGGCTCGCAGGGTCGCGGCTTAGGAGCACACCAACGGGTCTATGGGTGTCTCAGATTGGCCGCGAGGCTGCGACGGGTCGTTCCTTGCCTGAGGCCGGCTGCCTGCTCTCCGCCTGACCGGCGGGAGGAGGGTCTGCCGGCTTGGGTAGTCCGTCGCTGGTGGACATCTCTATTCCTTCGCTACGCGTGTAGAACGGCTCAAGGCGGACTGAAGTCCGCGGCTGGCTGAGCCGTGAGACTCCCAGGACCGAAGTCCTGGGCATCCCTCCCGTGATGTGCCGGGAAACCCCTCGGATTCTAGTCCGGGGATTCCCATACTGACAAAAAACCTCTCGGCGTATTCGCCGAGAGGTACATATGCTTAGTGCGCGCTGACTGCGTTAGTCAGGCATGAAGCACGTGCGCGAAACGGTGAGCAGCCTGTGACCGGATGAACCACACTGCCAAGCTACGTATACTGCCGGCGTCCATACGGGGCGCTCACCTCCCCTCGCCTCACAGTCCCCAACGCCACGTGTGCCACGTCAAGTGCGACGGGCCAGGATACCGTGACGAGCGACTGCCAGGTTACGCTAAACGGTCTAACTCACTCCAGGTAGAGTTTTGGCCACTGCATACCGTAAGACGCTTACGCGTCCAGCCACTTTGAGTCAACCCTTAATCCGGGAAGACCTGGTCTGAGGTGCTGGCGTCTCTCGACGTTTCTCCTCAGTAGCCTGTATGTATGCAGCCGCCTCACCTAACGAGGAGACCGGGCGTGTCTCACCGCTCGCGCGGCTTGACATTTGTTTCGCCACTTGAATAATAGGCTGCTACCTCTGCCCTGTCAAGTGACACTCAGGGGACACAGGACCCGAATTTGCTGGGCCAGACGACCTACGTGCAGGCCTCGATCGGCTCTCGGGCGCGCAGCCAGTCGGCAAGCTGCTCGGGCGGAAGTGGGTGGCTGATGTAGTAGCCTTGCATCGTGGCACAGCCCAGCGCGCTGAGCCGCTCCCACGTCCAGAGATCCTCCACGCCCTTTGCCACCACATTGAGCCCGAGGGCTTGACCCACGCCGATCACGGCGCCGATCAGCGCTGGGCCATGGCTGGCGGAGAGCTGCCTGACGATCGAGCGGTCGATCTTCATCTCATGCAGCGGCAGTCTGCTGACGACGTCGAAGGACGAACGACTGGCGCCCACATCGTCCAGTGCGATACGCACGCCAAGTGCCGCCAGCCGATGGATCACCACCAGGGCCGGTTCCGGATCGCGCAGTAGCGCCGGCTCGCTGATCTCGAACGTCAGCTGCGAAGGGTCGACCGGATACTCGCGTAGCAGCGCGGCGACGAGATCTGGGAGTTGCGAATCGAGGAGCACGTGCATCGAGAGGTTCACGGATACCCCAAGGTGCAGGCCGCTCTGCCGCCACTCGCCGGCCTGCCGAAGCGCCTGCTCCAGCACCCAGAGGGTCAGGCCGACGATCGCGCCGGTTTGCTCGGCCAGCGCAATGAACTTATCCGGCTCGAGCATACCCAGCGTGGGATGCTGCCAGCGGACCAGGGCCTCCACGCGGCTGGTGCGCTCATTCCGGCAGTCAACTATTGGCTGGAACACCAGGAAAAGCTGGCCCTTGTGGATCGCCTCTCGCTGCTCGGCAGCAAGTGTGCGCCCGCCCGGATCCTGCACCTGTTCGCGCGAGTGCACCGCAGCGCCCCCGCCCGCGGACTTAGCGAGGTACATTGCCTGGTCGGCGTAGTGCATGAGGGTCGAGCCATCGCCGGCATGCTCCGGGTAGAGCGAGATGCCGACACTGGCGCCCACGGAGACGTCGCAGTCGCCGAGCTCAATCAGGGGAAATACCGAGGCGCGAATCTTGCCGGCCACCTGCAGCGCCCCAGCTTCGTCGGCCTGCGGCAAGATCACCGCGAACTCATCCCCGCCCAGCCGGGCCACCGTGTCCGACGCCCGTACCGCCTCGCTGATGCGCTGGGCCACCATCTTGAGCACCTGATCGCCGGCCGCGTGCCCGTAGCGATCGTTGATCGTCTTGAACCGATCCAGATCGATCTGAAAGACTGCCAAGCTGGTGCGTTCGCGCGCGGCGATGTGCAGCGCGTGCTCCAGACGATCGTAGAACAGCGCGCGGTTGGGCAGTCCAGTGAGCATGTCGTGATTCGCCGCGTAGGAAAGCCGCTGCTCGTTCCGCTTCTGGTCCGTGATATCCAGAACGAATGAGGCGCGCCGTGGCCGGCTGTCGGCGCCGATGATGGAGAAATCAGTGCAGGATACGACGAGAAAGACGCCCTTCTTGTTGATCAGCTCAAACTCTTCGGGAGCCGGACGCGCGCCGTCGTGACTGCCAGTCGCCAGCCGGTGCATTTGCACCTGCGCCTTCATTGCATCGACGTGCTTGCCCAGCAGCTCCTCGACGGCGAAGCCGAAGATGGCGGCGTACGCGGTGTTGACGACCTCGAATGTCCCTTGATCGTCGCTGATGCACGCGCCCACCGGGGCATTCTCCACCAGCGTGTGCTGCATCGTGATGTCGGTGCTGATGCCGATAGCCCCCGTGATCCGGCCGCGTTCGTCGCGTTGCGGCACCCAGCGGCTGTCTACCACCGCGCTGCCGATGGAAACGACCGCCGCCGCGGACTCGCCGGCCAGGGCGCGCCGGACCAGGGCCAAGATATCGGTCTGCGATCCGTAGATGCCGGCAATGGGGCGGCCAACGAGGTCGAGGGCGCTGAATCCGAGCGTGGCCAGCGCGCTGCCCTCCGCGACCGTCACGGTGCCCAGGTCGTCGACGGCGAGCAGCGCCACGGGTGCATTTGTAACGACAGATCGCAGGCGCTCTTCACTAGCGCGTCGCAGCTGGTCGGCAAGCTTCTGCTGCGTGATGTCCTGCATCTGGTGCACGTAGTACAGCGGGGCGCCGCTATCGTCTGTGACCAGCGAGACCGTGATGTACACCCAGACGTAGTCGCCGTCGACGCGACAGTAGCGCGCATCGAAGTAGCTTGTCCGCGCCTGACCACCGAGGAGCTTCTCGTGCGCAGCGAGGGCGTTGTCGCGATCGGCCGGGTGCGTCACCGCGGCGGGGCCAAGCGTGAGGAGCGCGTTCTGGGTGTAGCCGAGGAGCGTGCAGAACGCCGGGTTGACGAGTATCCAGCTGCCGTCGAGCTCAAGCAGCGAGAGGGGCGCAGGCACCTGGAAGAATGCCTCGACGTAGGCGTCGTACTGGCCGGCAGCGGAATCGAGCAGTTGGAATTGCTCCGGATCGAGGTCTGAGAGGTCGGGCCCGAGGGTACGCTCGACCGGCACGGGGCTGAGCTGCTGTGCGAACGCCTCGACATCCTCGGCCCGGAAGCGCATGCGGCCGCCAGGCGTCAGTATTGCCGGCTGGATCTTGCCGCGCCGCACGGCCCGCATCAGCGTATGCCGGGAAACACCCAGCCGCTTGGCGGCCGATCCCGTGCCAAGGAAGCGATAGGGTTCTTGCTGCTCTATCAAGGCGCGCCGCTCGTCTAGCTGCACAGGTGCAAATGGTGCAAACGTTGCATTATGAGCATACGCGCTAGGCTCGGTCGCGTCTACTGGCATTTGCGCTAACATGCGGCCCCTGTCCGGGACGCGCGTCGCGGGGCATTCCAGTGGCGCTCCAAGCGCACCGCCGCGCAGTCCTGCTACTAGCTTAGCCGCGCGAGCCGAGAAATCGGTACGATTACCCGCTATAATACACGTAGTCTCGCTCTGGCAGTGCGCGAGATCGTGCCAACGCGGACGGAGGTTGTGACATGTCCGAGCCACAGGGCACCGTGCGCCGGGCGGCTCCAGGCGAGGCGCGGCGCCGGCGCACCAACGGACGGGCGCGCCGGCAGCAAGCCTGGCGCCTGGGTCTGCTCTATGGTGCGGTGGCGCTGGTAATCGTGGCCATCGTGGCGATCTTGATACTGGACCAGAAATCGAGCGGCACGCCATCCATCGCGAGCGTAGCCACGCCGCAAGCATCGGCCATTTCCACCGCATTCGCGCCGGTTGCCGAACAGGCGGCAGTGGTGCGAGAAGTGACGACCATCAATCCTGCCGTCATCGCCGCGGTCGGCACCGGCGGCCTTTCGACTCCCTTGAAGGCTCTCACCACTGCGCCGCTCACCGTCAACGGCAAGCCCGAGCTGCTCTACGTCGGCGCCGAGTATTGCCCGTACTGCGCAGTCGAACGCTGGAGTCTCATCAACGCGCTGGCTCGATTCGGCACCTTCTCGAACCTGAGCTTTTCGCGGTCGGCGGCGGACGATGGGAACATTGCCACGTTCACCTTTGTCGGCAGCCAGTACACCAGTAGTTACCTCGGCTTCGTGCCGGTGGAGCTTGCCGATCGGGCCGGCAACACGCTGCAGACCGCTACCAGTCAGCAAGCGCAGTTGGTCGACACCTACACGAACGGCGGCATCCCCTTTGTGGATGTCGCGGGACGGTATTGGGGTGCATCTGGATTCGAGCCGACTGTTCTGTCTGGACTGGACTGGCCGGCAATCGCCGGCGCCCTGACCAACGCGCACAGTCCTACCACAAAGGCGATCGTAGGCAATGCAAACTACCTGACCGCTGCCATCTGCATCGCCACGCACGATCAGCCGGGTAGCGTGTGCAAAGCACCGGCGATCCACGCCATGGAGGGGAAGCTCTCCTGATGCCTGCATCAGAGCCGGCCTCGACACGATCCGCCCCGCGCGGCTCGCTGAGCCGGCGCGCCACGGTGCGCGCTCGCGCGCAGCAGCGTCGCCGAATGCAGCTCATGATCGGCGTGCTGAGCGCGGTCGTGGTAGTGATTGTCGTGGTGGTGCTGCTGCTCATTGAGGGCAGCGGGTCAGGCACCCAGAACGTGCAGGGCGTCACCACGCCTACAGCACTCCAGGCCGGAGGTACGCTCTTGCCGGTAGGGACCAAGGCGCCCAACTTCGACCTGGCCACGATAGACGGCAAGCACTACACGCTCAGCGGCCTGCACGGCTCGCCCGTGCTGCTGGAGTATTTTGCCGTCTGGTGCCCCCACTGCCAGCATGAGGCGCCCATCCTCAATCAGATATACAGCGACTTCACTCCCAAGGGTCTCAAGATTGTGTCGATCCTGGCCAGCCCGTACGGTCCAAATTACGATACGTCGGGCGCGACCGACCTGACGCCGGCTACGAAGGCCGACGTTGCCAACTTCATCAAGACGTACCAGGTGCAGCAGCCGGTCCTAATCGATCCGTCGTTCGCCGACGTCAACGTGATGGGCGTGGGCGGCTACCCCACGATGTACATCCTCGATAAGTCGGGGGTGATCCGCTGGAACTCGGGCGCCAACGTACCTGACTACTCGCAGATCGCGGACGGTTTACAGCAGGTGGGCTTGTCCACGAGCTGATACGACCTAAACCGAAACCACGCCGGACCTACGACGAGCCACACTCTACCGGGAGCGCGCGGGGCACCCCCTGGGTCGCGCTCGTCCCCTGCGTCACGCCGGCTCGCCACTCCATCGCCAAGGCGCAACGCGCGGGCGCCATCGTGGCTTCACTACAGCCGTCCGGACTTATCCGGAGGCCCGCGCCCGCATCCGGATAGGTCCGGACAGGAGTGACCTAGAAGTCTTCGTCGATAGTTGTGCGGCCCTTGCCTGCACTCTGCCAGTCATCGGACACGTCGGCCTCATCGCTCTCTGCCTCTGTGTCTGTGACGGAGGGAGTGCGCATGCCGGCGCTAATCGTGTCCGCTGCGCTGGTACTGAACGGCGTCCTGGTCTTGTCTGGAATCGGCGGCTCATCATAGGCCGCGCCCAGGTCGTGCTTGTTGATCGTGAGGAACACGCCACCAAGCTCGTCGACACGTGAGACGTCGCTGAGTGGCACATAGAAGTCCTTATGGAACAGCCACCCCTTCTCGACCTCTATGTAGCTGCCCGCCCTATCGATGTCGGTAATGGTCCCGATCTTCTCGCCAGACGCGTCGTAGACCGTGGCGCCGCGCGCGACTTGCGCCAAAAGCATTTGGATATCCTGCATCGTACTGTCTCCTTCATCTTCAAGCTTTCCCCTTGCCTGGTGACAAGGGCCGCCTGCCCCCGTGCACCTCGCACTCACCGTACGACCGTGCCGCGACCCATGCATGGGTCAAATGGATGGGGGCGGGCCCAGGATCGGGCTAGGTAGTGCGCCTTACAGCTGGAGCAGAGGTTCCACTTCGCCGCGGCTGGGCATCGATTCCTGCGCCCCCGGCCTGGTAGTGGAGAGCGCCGCCGCCAGGTTGGCGAAGGCCACCGCGCTAGGCAGCGGCATGCCTTCCTCCAGCGCCACGGCGAGCGCGCCGGCCAGGCAGTCGCCGGCTGCCGTCGTATCCATGGCGTGTACCCGGTGGCCGGGGATATGCTGCACGCCTGAGCTATCGGCGAGCAGCACGCCGCGAGAGCCCAGCTTCACCAGCACGGTGCGCGGCCCGCGCGCCAGCAGTCGTCGCGCGGCGGCGATTGCCTGGTCCAGGCTGCCGGCGGGCATGCCGGCCAGCAGCGCCGCCTCGTGCTGGTTTGGCAAGAGCACGTCGACATTGGCCAGCAGCGCGTCCGGCAACGTCTGTGCCGGCGCCGGATCGAGCAGCACCGTGAGACCGCGCGCATGGCCCAGCCGCGCCGCCGCCTCTACGGTGCCAAGTGGAATCTCGAGCTGCAACAGCAGCAGACGGGCCTGGGGAGCAGCAGCCAGCGCGGCTTCCACGTCTGCCGGCTCGACGAGCGCATTGGCGCCGGGCACGACCACGATGCTGTTCTCGCCATCCTCGCCCACCTCGATGAAGGCGACGCCGCTGCGATCGCCGCGATCGATCAGGTACTCGACTGAGACGTAGTCGGCAATGAGCTTGCTCCGCAAGGCGCGGCCGTAGGCATCCACGCCCAAGCAGCCAATCATGGCGACCCTGCCGCCCAGCCGCGCGGCGGCCACCGCCTGATTGGCGCCCTTCCCACCCGGCGACTCCACCAGCGCGCTGCCCAGGATAGTCTCACCCGGCATAGGGATACGCGGGCAACGAATCGTCAGATCCATGTTCACGCTGCCGGCGACCAGGATGGTGCTCGCCTGAATGTCCATGATCGTCCACCAGGAATCTAGCGGGGTAGATACTCGTCATTCACTCTATACTCAAGGTACGCGTATTGCCCAGAGAGGCAGAATGGTTCGCAAAGTCGATAGTCAGGTCATGCAGCAGGCGAACCGCGCCATGGTCCTGAACCTCGTGCGATCGGGTGCCACGTTGTCGCGGGCAGACATAGCACGCGCCACCGGCTTGAGCCGTGCGACGGTGAGCGCGATCGTCGAGCGCCTGATGCTCGAGCGCTTGGTGACTGAGGAAGGCCCCAGGGTCACGCGCAGCGTCGGCCGTAGACCATTGCGGCTCGCCTTCAATGCCGGAGCGCGCCTGACGATCGGCATCGCGGTAGATATCCGCCGGGTCAGCGTAGCGCTCGTGGACCTCAATGGCCAGGTGAGCACCGTCTATAAGGAGGCGATCCTTCCCGGTGCTAGCCCCGCCGAGGTTATGGACGAGGCCGCGAGATTGGCGCGCCGTGCGTCCGCGGACGCGACACCTGGGTCCATCATAGGCGCCGGTGTGGCCGTGCCCGGCACGGTGGAGTGGCCCGGCGGCGTCAACGCTTTCTCACCGAACTTTGGCTGGCGTGACGTGCCGGTGAAAGCCATGATCGAGGAACGGCTGGGCTGTTGCGTGCAGGTGGACAACGAGGTGCGGGTGGCGGCGCTTGCCGAGCACCGGTTGGGCAGCGCCCGCGGGGCACGCCACGTCGTGTTCCTCGACGCCGGCTTTGGGCTGGGCGGCGCGCTGCTCATCGACGGCGCTCTGTACCGGGGCAGACACGGCGCCGCAGGCGAGATCGGGCACAACACGATCGATCTGGATGGCCCGCCGTGCAGCTGCGGCAAACGCGGCTGTCTCGAGGTGTTCGCTTCCACGAATGGGTTGGTGGCACGAGCTCTGGCTGCCATATGCGATGGCAAGCAGTCGTCCCTTGCCGGCAGGAGTGCGGACGGACTGAGCTTCGATACACTGGTGGAGGAAGCAGCTCGCGGCGACCAGCTGGCAAGCTCGCTGCTGGAGGATGCTGCCGTCCGTCTCGGCCTCGCGGTGGCCGATGCCATCAACAACTGGGACCCCGATCTGGTGGTGGTCAGCGGACCAGTCGCGCTGCAGCCTGCCCACCTATTTGACGCGATCCTGGCTGCCAAGCAGCGTTTTCTGCTCGATCCCAGCCACGCTCAGGTGCCGGTGGTGCGTGCGAGTGCCGGGGTACACGCGAAGATCGTGGGCGCCGCGCTGCTCGTCATCGCGCCGTACCTGGCCGCGCCGATCTCGACTGGGCCGGCCGGCACCTAAACCGATACCAGGACGGAATCCACATCGAGCCGCGCGCTTCTGCGATCCGCATCGAGCCGCACGCTTCTGCGATCCGCATCGAGCCGCACGCTTCTGCGATCCGCATCGAGCCGCACGCTTCCGGGGGCGCGGGCGTCCCGCCCGCCCTTGGACGTGCCAGGTAGAAGCCCCATCGCCTCGGCGCGGCATGCGGGTTCCATCGGCATCATGATGCCGCGCCGACCTCGACGGAGCCGACCGGCACTCAAACCGAAACCACGACGAAATCCGCATCGAGCCGCACGCTTCCGGGAGCGCGCGGGGTACCCCCTGGGTCGCGCTCGTCCCCTGAGTCGTGCCGGCTCGCCATTCCATCACCAAGGCGCAACGTGCGGGTTCCATCTACTATTCACTGTAAGCGGCACTCGGCTGCCCGCCGGAACAGTACCGAACTCACGGTCGCCTACCGCGCACGAGACTCCGGCCTTCAGGCCGGAGAGCCTCACCTGCTAGGCTAGCGGTGGCCTTTAGGCCGCCAATCCCGGCCGGAGAATATGGGGCATCCTTGGTGGATGCCCCACCCAGGGTCAGCGAAAGCTCACGCGCGCGATACCGGTGTAGAGTGCGTCGTCGCCCCGGTACACGGTGTACACCAGGGACCGACCGTCCGGGGACCACCAGCCGATGGGTCCCACGCCGGCCGGCGGCAGCAGCAGATAGGCTGTGCCCTGCACGGCGTCTATCACGAAGTTCCGCGCCGTAGCGCCTGAGCCTATGCGAAAGCTCACGATCGAGTTGTCCGGCGATGGCGATCCCACCAGTGTAATTGGCCCCTGCAACGGCTGATCGTGGTTGAGCGCCACGGCCGGGCCAAGCGGCGCGAGCAGCCTGCGATACAGCTTGGTATACCTCTGGTCGTACTCGCTGTAGAATACCGCGGTGCCGTCCCAGGAAAAGTGGAACGACGACTCGGCAAAGCGAGTCAGCGGCTCGCGAAGCACCAGGATGCCGCCCCGAGCACGATCCCAGATGCGCAGCCCGGTGATGTCCTGGTACGCCAGGAATCGCTCGTTGCCGGACATGGCCACGAAGCCTTCCGAATCGTCTGCCACGCGCAGCGACGGCACGTGCGTCAGCTTGCTCGCCACCCCGGACGTGGGGTCGACCATCACCAGCGTGCCCCGTCGCACCACCATGATGCCGCTCGCCAGCCACTCGACGTTCGCCCGGTCGGCGCCGCCGAGCACGCGGTCCTGCAAACCGTCGGGGCGCGCCACGTGCAGATCCTGTGGCTCATCCGCGCTCTTGCCGGCCGGCCGCTCGGCAGTGTAGGCGATGAATCGCCCATCTGGAGACCAGGTGAACGAGCGGACCTTCTGCGCGATGGTGCGCGTGCCCTGCGCTGTCCAGAGCTTCAGCGTGCCACAGTACCAATCGTCGCGGCAGTGCACGCCCCAGTTCGTCAAGTACAAGAGTGAGCGGCTGTCCGGCGACCATAGTGGGCCATGCACCGCGCCGGAGGTCAGCACGGCCTCGCGTGCTATGTGCAGCTGGCCCGCCTTATCGGCGTGCGGTGCCTGTGCCTGCTCAGTAGACGCAGCCGACGTGAGCGGCACGGCAGGCGTGCTATGGGTTGCGGCGGTGGCAAGGGCACCGGCGTGCACACCGGACGAGCCGCGCACCGCGGGCGTGCTCGCCGGCAGGGAGACGGCCACGTTCTGCCCATGTTCCGGCCGGCTGGAAAAGCTCGTCCACAGGGCAAACGCCATGATCATGAAAGCCGCAACGCCCGCGCCCGCCAAGGTGCCATGGAATACCTGGCTCAGGCGCGTCCCGAACCACGGCACGACCCGCTGGTCGGCGGGCTCGCCGTGCCATTCGGCCGCTTCCAGCACCGACTGCCGAAACCCCGGTCGGGGTGCCACCGTCAGCGCCCGGGCAATCTGCGTATCGAGGGTCCTGTAGCCGGCCAGTCGCGTGACGCACGCCGGACACGACTGCAAGTGCGCCTCGACCACGGCACGTCGTCTGCCGTCGAGCGCGCCATCGTGGTAGCGAGAAAGCAGGGAAGCAACCTGTTCGCACGTCATTGGGCATGGCCTTTCATCGGCACAGGCGTGGCGCCGTCGCCATCGGACCCGGGATCCGTGCCACCGAGTTGCTCGAAGAGGTCACGGAAGCGCTCGCGCGCGCGGAACAACGTGGTATTGGCGTTGCGCACGGAGATGCCCATCGCCTTGGCGATCTCACCGTTCGAAAGGCCGGCCACCGATCGCAGCATGAGACACTCGCGATAGCGCGCGGGCATCCGTGCCAGCACCTCCTGCACGAGCTCGCGATCGGCCAGCTGCCCGGAAAAGTCGGGGCGCGTGTGCGCCACCGCCTCGTGTTCGAGGCCAAACGGCAGCCAGGTGATGCGATTTCGCCGTCGAAGCGCGTCGATAGCCGTGTTCCGGGCGATGCGGAACAGCCAGCCGGACGTAAACAGCTGCCCCGGCCTCCGGTGCTGCATCCCCTCGTACGCCTTGATCAGCGCCTCCTGCGCCAGGTCCTCCGCCTGCTCGCGATTAGCCACCATGCCGTACAGAAACGAAATGAGTGAGCCCTGGTACCGCTCGACGACCGCCGAAAAGTAGTCGCTCAGATACTCCGAAGCCGCGGGAACGGCGCCCAGGGCAGGCATCACCCCACTTAAGCCGGCCATCCGGCCATCGAGACATTCCGCCTGAGCAAATTCCACCGCGCCCTCGCCCGCAACCCCATCCGCGCCCGATGCACAAGGCTCCCGTGGCGCCGGTAGTGCCACGTCGTCCTCGTGTCTGTCCAGATTGTGCAACGAGGGAGAGCCTGCCAATGTTACACCTCAAGCCGTACCTGCCAGCGATCCTTGGCCCGAATCTCAATGTACACGCCCCGCTCGACTAGACTGAAGTCACGACGTGATCTGCATCGAACCGCACGCCTGGGAGCGCGAGCGTCCCGCTCGTCCCCGGGACGTCCCCGGGACGTCCCCGCCAGAGGCTCCATCGCCACGACGCAGCATGCGAGCGTCATCGAGCCGCACGCCTCCGGGGGCGCGGCCGTCCCGCCCGCCTTTGGACCTGCCAGCTAGAGGCTCCATCGCCACGACGCGTCGTGCAGGCTCCGCCGTGGCACCCTGATTGCGCGATCCCGCAGCATAGCGCCAACCCAGACGCGGCACGCCCGGCCGGAGAATTCGCCGTGCACCCTACTCCGGCAACCGCAGGAACGCGACAGTGCCCGCCCTATCCCCGACGGCCACCGTGCGCCCACCCGCGAGCACGGCGCAGCAGGTGACAGGCATATCGCCATACCAGACAGCCACCGGCGATCCCTCGCCATTCCACAGCCGTAGCGCGCCATCCTCTGACCAGGAGACCAGAAGGCAACTGGACAACGCCAACGCACCCACTACCGGCCCGGTATGCCCCTCCAGGGTGGCAAGCGGCGATCCCTCGGCACTCCACAACCGAAGGGTACCGTCCTCTGACCAGGAGAGCAGGCACCCGCTGGCGAGTGCCAGTGCGCCCTCCACCGGCGCAGTGTGGCCCTCCAGCGCACCCAGCGGTGCGCCTTCGCCGCTCCACAGCCGCAGCGTGTTGCCCCACGACCACGAGAGCAGCCGCCCGTCGGCCAGCGCCAGCGCGCCCCTCACCCGCGCAGCGTGGCCCTGCAGTGTGGCCAGCGGTGCCCCCTCCTCGCTCCACAGCCGCAGCGTGTCGTCCATCGACCACGAGAGCAGGCGCCCGTCGGCCAGCGCCAGCGCACCCCAGACCGAGTCCGTATGGCCCTCGAGCGTCGCAAGCGGCGCCCCTTCGCTACTCCAGAGCCGCAGCACCTTACTTTCGGACCAGGAGAGCAGGCGCCCGTCGGCCAGCGCCAGCGCGCCGTCCACCAGTTCGGTGTGGCCCTGCAGCGTGGCCAGCGGCGCTCCCTCGCTGTTCCACAGCCGCAGCGTGCCGTCCTCGGACCAGGAGAGCAGGCGCCCGTCGGCCAGCGCAAGCGCGCCGCACACCGAGTCCGTATGGCCCTCGAGCGTCGCAAGCGGTGCCCCCTCCTCGCTCCACAGCCGCAGCGTGTCGTCCATCGACCACGAGAGCAGGCGCCCGCCAGCAAGCGCCAGCGCGCCGTATAGGCAGTCAGTGTGGCCCTCAAGCGTGCCCAGCGGCAGCCCATCGACACTCCACAGCCGCAATGTGCCGTCGTCGGACCAGGAGAGCAAGCGGCCGTCGGCCAGCGTCAGCGCGCCATCCACCGGCTCGGTGTGGCCCTCAAGCGTGGCGAGCGGGGCGCCGTTGCCATCCCACAACCACGTCGTGTGGTCCCTGGACCAGGACAGAAATCGTTCGCCAGACAATGCCAGCGCGCCGAGCACCTCGTCGGTGTGGCCCTCCAGCGTTGCTAGCGGTGCCCCCTCGCCACTCCACTGCCGCAGCGTGCCGTCCTCGGACCAGGATAGCAGGCGCCCATCGGCCAGCACTAGCGCGCCACACACCTCATCCGTATGGCCCTGTAGCGTGGCTAGCGGCGCGCCGTGCCCGTTCCACAACTGCAGCGTGTGGTCCCCTGACCAGGAGAGCAGCCGCCCGTCGGCCAGCGCCAGCGCTCCCCGCACTGAGTCGGTGTGGCCCTGCAGGACAGCGAGAGGGGCGCCCTGTCCGCTCCACAATCGCAGGGTCTGGTCCCTCGACCAGGAGAGCAGGCGCCCGTCAGATAGGGCGAGCGCGCCGGTCACCGATTCTTTGTGGCCGCGCAGCGCGGCCAGCGGCGCGCCCTCCCTGCTCCATAGCCGTAGAGTGCCGTCCCCTGACCACGAGAGCAGGCGCCCGTCGGCCAGCACCAGCGCGCTGAATACCCAGTCGGTGTGGCCCTCTAGCGTGGCCAGCGGCGCTCCTTCGCCACTCCACAGACGCAGGGTGTTGTCCCACGACCAAGAGAGCAGACGCCCGTCGTCCAGCGCCATCGCCCCTATCACCGGACCGGTGTGGCCAGCTAGGACGCGCACCTGCATGCCTGTCGCCTGGACCAGCACGGGCGGATTGAGGACGCGGAACGGTTGGGACGGAGGGTCCTGCAGCAGGGGCGCCAGCGCAGGCAGCTGGCGGTGCACGTACAGCCTCCCCGTCAGTTGCGTGGCAAGCTGCCCCTTATCGCACGCCAGCGTGGGGGCCGAGTACGTCAGCGCCGACCGCACTAAGCGATGCGCCTCGTCCAGAGGAACCAGCTCAAAGTCGGCCAGCAGCGCGGGCAGGTCCGTCGCCCGCAGCTTGGCAGAAAGCCACTTGGGGTCGAGCAGCAGCGACTGGAGCACGTCTTCTTGCCCGGCCTCGTGCAGATGGTAGGCCAACCTGCGCCACAGGTGCGGCTCGCTCTGGTCCAGGTCCGCCCAGGCCGTGCCGTAGCTATCCAGGAACTGCCGCTGCAGCTGCTGGAGATCCTGCTTTGCCCACCGGCCGATGATGTAGGTGCGGATGGCGTCGTGTAGACGGAAGCTGCGCGCCGCCGGGTCGTAGCGCGCCAGCAGTCACAGCCGGTGGATGGCATGTAGGATGTCTTCGCCCGCAGCCCCAGATAGTCCGCTCGTCGCCTGCCAGAGCCGAGCGGCAGTGGCGAACGAGATGTCCGCGTCCTCGGGGAAGATCGCCAGCTCCAGGAAGCGCATCCGGCGATCGCCCAGTCGGTCCAGGCTCACGGCGATGCTGCGCGCGACCGCCGCGTTGCGCTGCTGCTCTTCCGCCCGGTCGAACGCCGTGAAGCCCTGCTCGTCGAGCTTCTCCTCCATCGCCTGCAGGGCCCTGCCCAGCGTACTGTAGTCGTAGGCGAGACCTTCAACCAGCCAGGCGCCGGCCAGCTCGATCAGCAGCGGCCACCGGCCCAAGCGGTATGCCAGCGCCTCCAGCAGCGGGATCTCGGGTTCCTCGGCGGCTTTCCCGGCAGCACGGAGCGCGTCGAGGAGCATTTGGGTAGCCTCATCGGTGGTCATCTCGTCCACCTCGATCGGCTCCCTGGCCCCCAACCGCACGCTCAGGTCCTTCCGCCGTGTAACGATCAGGCGGGCGCAGCCCTCACCTCCCTGCAGAAACGGCTGGGCATGCTCCCGTTCCCACAGATCGTCGAGCACGATCAGCAGCTCGCGCTCGCCGAGCAGCTCACGGAAGCGTGCCGCGGCCTCCGTCAGGCCGGCATATGCCTCCGTCCTGTCCCCGCTGAGGTGCTCGATCTGCCGGCTCACCAGACCGGCCAGGTCATGAACCTGCTCGCCCAGCTCCACCCATAGGATCCCATCGCGAAATGCCCGCCGGACGCGCTCGTCGTGACACAGGGCGATCGCCAGCGTGGTTTTGCCGAAGCCTCCTCCACCTTGCAGCGCGGTAGTGATGGCACGTGGCCGGCTGCGATCCGGCTCCAGCAGCTGGGTGACCAGCGCCTCGAAATGCTCCGGCCGTGCCACGAAGCGCTCAGGCATGGCGGGCACCGTGAACGGGGCCGCGCCACCTACGCCCCTTGTGCCTGGTGTTGTCCCGCCGTCGCCACGCGAAGGCGGCGCGTCCCCGACCAGCTCGCGGTCGCCCGGCGCTTTGCCGGCAGCGACTGCACCCGGTGCCACGACACCTTCGCTAGGCCCTGTCGCGGGTCCGGGTCCGGCAATGGCCGTCATGCTCTGCGCCTGAGCCTCGCCTGCGTGCGCGGCCTTCTCAATCTTATCGCAGATCTCGACCCAGGCTCGATTGCGTTTCTGCGCCGGAATCTCGTCAAGCGGCCTGTCCGGATCATTTGCCGCCTGGAACTGCTCGATCGCCGTCTTCTTGTAGTTACTCGCCTTGACCGCGATCCAGAGCAGCCGCAGGCCCTCGTTTCTTGCCGCAGCCAGCAGCACGGGAAGCTCCTGCTCCTTGATGAACCTGGAGGCAAGGAAGTCGGGTGTCACCAGCAGCACGCCGACCTTCGCGGCCGCCAGCGCACCGGCTATTTCCTGCCTCCACCTGTCTCCCGGCACGATGCGCCTATCCGACCACACATCCAGGCCGTCGTCGATCACCGGACTCAGCTGCGTCTCGAGCTGATCGAGCCAGCGCTTGTCCTTGTGGCTGTAGCAGATGAAGGCGCCCCGTCTGCCGCCAACCGCCGTGGTACGGCGCGCGGCGCCAGCGTCCCCCAGCCCGCTCCGCTCGCCGTTCCCGTCCATCGACTGCTACCTCGCTCCTGAGACCTGAACCGAAGCCACGCCGGGATCTGCCTCGAGCTACACGCTTCCGGGAGCGCGCGAGGGTGCACGGCGCACTTGCGGGTCGCGCCTGCGCCAGGGCGTGCTCGCTAGCGGCCCCATCGCCATGACGTGGCGGGCGGGTGCCGTCGTGGCATCACTACATGCCGCCAGACAGGAGGCCGGCCCGTACCCCAACACCCAGCACCATATTGCCGCCAGGATTGTACCACGCCCGGGCAGCAGGGTGCCCAGGGAGAGCAGTGGCCCGAATGGCGTAGCGTGCCGGCTAAGGCTGGTTGCGCACGCTAGCCGCGCGTTCCGCACGCGGCTAGCGCTCTAGGGGCCGCTAGCCACCCGGCCTCGGCGCCCACTGGGCGTCGAGCGCCTTCAGCAGGTCTGCGACGTCGACGGGTAACCGCCGCAGCTATTGCTCACGGAGTTCTCGTAGCCGCCGGCCACCGAGCTCTGATGGCCTATGGCAACGTTCCCGTACCCTCCGCTCACCGTCGAGTTGACTGCGCTGGCGCTCCCGCTGAAGCCCCCAAGCACCGCCGCCTGCGCGCCCGAGGCGATGTTCTCGTAGCCCCCGGCCACGCTGCTGACGAACCCGGTGGCCTGGTTGGTAGCCCCTCCGAGAACCGTCTGGGCGCCGCTCGTGATCCCGAAGACGCCGCCACAGGACTGGCCAGTGACCTGCGCACCGGCGACGTTGGCGCACCCTCCGGCGACGGCAGAGTACGGCCCCAAGGACCGATTGTGGGCGCCACCGCTCACCACGGCGGCATTGCCCGTCGAAGTGTTGCTGAAGCCGCCCGCGATGCTCTCGAGACCGCTCGAGGCGCACGAGCCGCTGGGCTGGGTCCCTGACCCGGCGAGGTTGTCGCAGCCACCGCCGACGCTCGAGAAAGGATCGACGGCGTAGTTGCCCTCGCCGCCGCTCACCGAGGAGTTGGCTCCCGCTGCAGAGTTGCCGGACCCGCCGGCCACCGACGCGTACGGCGCGGAGATCGAATTCCCGTTGCCCGCCACTATCCCGCCGTAGCTCGTGAAGGACTGCCCGTCGCCGATCACGAGGTTGTTCGACCCGCTCTGGCTGCCGGGGTTGGCATCGTAGCCGATTATCAGGTTGCCAAGGCCGTTGACCGGCGCGTTGGTGGCGCCGGCGCCGCTCACGATCTGCAGATTCATGCCGGACAAGCGCAATGTCGCTCCCGAGCGGCTGACACCGGCCAGGGTGCTGTCGAGTGCGCTGATCTCCCCTGTGAGGGTGGTGACCTCCCCACTGAGCGTGGTGACCTCGCCCTGCAGGGTGCTCACCTCGCTCTGGAGGTTGGTGACGTCGCTCGAGGGTCCGGCCGGTCCGGCTGGGCCTTGAGGGCCAGCCGGTCCCGCAGGGCCCTCGGGACCAGCCGGACCCGCAAGGCCCTGAGCTCCTGCTAGGCCCACAGGACCAGCCGGACCCGCTGGGCCTTTGGGCCCGGCGGGCCCTGCCAGCCCCCGCGGACCGGTCGCACCGATCACAGCCTTATGAGCGCCGGCAGGGCATGCACCTTGTGCCGTAGCCCCGTAGATGACCCCATTGCTGGAAACGCATGCCGTGTAGCTCGTAACCTTGGCTGAAGCGGAAACCAACCCTGGCACGCCGCCTACCAGTAATGCGGCGCCGACGGATAGTAGAAGGGCTTTGTTCTTGACCAACATTCGAGTCGCCTCTCTCTCTTCCTCCTCGTGGCGTCCGTATGGCAATGCAGCCGACCGTACCGCCGCTGCTGGGCACGGCTCCAGCATAGCACCGCAGGGCCCGCTCCCGCGCCCTATCGCAGCTAACGGGTCATTAGGTGCGATAACCTACTGCCGGGCCGGTGAGCCACATGACCGCACCAGCTGACCTTAAGCCTGGTTGCGCATGCTGATCGCGCTCGCTGCCGGCCATGTCGTCGCGATTTCCGCTCTCACCACCGCCGAGATGGCGTCTCTGCTTTCACGCCATGTGCGCAACAACTCACTCGCATTGGCCGACGCCAAAGCACTTGGGCGAGCCTTCCTCCACCACCCCGACGATACTTGGCTGGACCCTCGATGACCTCTATCGGCGCTAACGTGAAGCCACGCCGGAATCCGCGGGCTCCGCGCCGGTTCGGGCACGCAAACGGGGACGGGCAGGGTGCCCGCGCTCCCAGGTGCGTGCCCGCTCATGTACATCCAAACGTGGTTTCACTGTAGGAGCTCCGCTGTTCACGGATCATCAGGAGTGCGGTACTGCTGCGACAGTCAGAGTTGGCACCCTATTCGCAGATCGTCCAGTGCCACAGCGCGCGGTCCCACGAGCCTGCGAATGACCCTATGCATGTCGTTTGGAGCCCTGGCACACGCACCGAATCGGAGGTCGAGGGCAGGCGCGCCTTTGAGCAGCCAGCGTTCAGACGCGGCAATCCGTAGGCGCGCAAGCAATCGTTCGAAGAGCACCGCCTTGCGCGCGCTGGATTGAAACCCCGGCGCCATGCGCATGTGTGGCGAGGAACCCCAAGATGCTCGAGCCGCTTCGACGGTCTGAGCATCTGGCCTCGCTTGCGTCCGCTTGTGGCAGCGATTCAGATCGTCTTGCATCCCTGGGAAGCGCACTCGGTCATGCACTATCGGTCGGTGATGCCGAGATCCTCGAATCCGTCAACGCAGTCGATATGGCAGGTTCGACTGCCGCGACTTCCCCGCATGTGGACTGGATTGTGATTGGTAAGCGGCACAGCTGGGCGACACCCGTGTTACAGACGTTCCCATGGACACTGCGTGTGTTCGCATACCCATCCGATCAAGGCGGGTGGCGGCCAGCGTCGTGAGCCACGTCATCTGTGTCATCTGCGGTATCTGTGTCACCTGCGTTTCTGTAGCGCCTCTTGTTGCCGGCCTTCGGCATTATCGCTGCCGGGTTCCCGCTCTACTGGTTGGTGCCTGCCACACCACTGCGGGTGGTTGGCCTCTTCCTTACTGGGCTGGGTATCGCCAATCTATATCCCCTCACCCTGTCGTTGGCGATCGGAACGGCAGCGGGTGTGAGCGCCACAGCCAGCGCCCGTGCCACGCTCGCCTCAGCCACGGCGATTGGGGTCGCACCGCTAGTGCTCGGCTGGCTGGCTGACCACATCAGCATCGATAGGGCTCACGCGGTGATCCCGCTGCTCTTGGTGGGCGCCCTCGTGGCCAACCGACTTGGGCACCATGCTGCCAGCAATCGTGGCCACACGTTGGCACAGCTGCCGATCGCACCACAATAGCGAGGTGTAGCCGGCGCACGCTGCACACTTTTGCTACAAACTCTCCATGCATCGTTCATGCGTGTATGGCCGCCTGGGCCTATGCTAGTGGTGTGCCTCTCGCACCGCAATTAGCACCAGGAGATACCCATTTGATGGCAGCAGTTATTGCAGATCCCCCGACTACCGCCTCGGCAGGGGCGCGGCGCGCCACTGCCCCGGATTCGTCGCCGGCTATCGAGACCCGTGGCCTCACGAAGATATATGGCAGCCTTGTGGCTGTCGATCATCTGGACCTCACACTTGAGCGCGGTGAGATCTTTGGATTCCTAGGCCCAAACGGCGCCGGCAAGACCACCACGATGCGCATGCTGCTGGGCTTGATCCGCCCAAGCTCGGGCAGTGCGAGCGTTCTGGGTATGAACATCGCCGGTCAGCTGCCGCGGATCCTCGCGTGCACGGGTGCCATCATCGAGAACCCCACGTTCTACCCGTACCTCTCTGGTTACGACAACCTGCGTGCCATGGCACGCCTCACGCGCACGGCTGACGCCCGGATTCCCGCCATTTTGGACCTGGTAGATCTCACGTCCGCTGCCAACAGGCTGTTCAAGACCTACTCCCTTGGCATGAAGCAGCGCCTGGCCGTGGGCGCGGCAATGCTCCATGACCCCGATTTGCTCATTCTCGACGAGCCGGCCAACGGCTTGGACCCAGCCGGCATCGTCGAGATGCGCGATCTCATGCGCTCGCTCAAGGAGGACGGGCACACAGTACTCATTTCCAGCCACGTGCTGCACGAGATCGAACAGATATGCGACCGCATCGCCATTCTCAACCGAGGGCGGGTAGTGGTGCAGGGCCGCGTCGTCGATCTCTTAGGCGGTCGCGACCTGCTCGAAGTGCAGGTAGCGCCGATCGCGGAAGCTGAGCGCGCGTTACGCGAGGCGGCCATCGGCGAAGTTTCGCGCGTGGCGGACCACCTGCTGGTGGCCTTGCCGCAGGCGAGGGCCCCAGAGGTGACGCGCATTCTGGCGAGCCATGGCATCTACCTGTCCGGCTTGCGCGTGCAGGAACAGAGTCTGGAACAATACTTCCTTGATGTAACTGGAGAGAATGAGTGAGCGCATACCTGTCGTTCGAATGGCTCAAGTTTAGCAAGCGCTGGATGCCTCGAATCATTCTAGGCCTGGTCGTCGGTGCTACCTTCGTGGCGTTCTGGGCCCAGGGTAGCAGAGTCTTTCTGAGAGACGATCTGTTTCTCCCGCGTGGCTGGCTCGCAGCGCTTGATTTCTGTTCCCGTTTCGCGCCGTTCTTCTGGCCGGTGCTCGGCGGCATTTGGGCTGGCAACGAATACGGGTGGGGCACCATCCGCGCGGCGCTGACCCGGCGGCCCAACCGAATCGGGCAGGTTGCCGCCCCGCTAATTGTCATGCTGGCGTGCGTGGCGATCGGCATCGTGTCGACTGTCTTGGCCGGCACTATTGGAGGGTTGGCGGCATCTGGGCTCACCGGTAACGCTGCCTGGGTGAATGGAGTCTGGAACGGCGACTTCCTGACCTTGCTACTTAAGGGTGCGCTTACCGCCTGGTACGTGTCTGCGTTCTATCTTATCCTGGCCTATGCCGCCGCCATCATTTTCCGATCGGCAGCGATCGGCCTCGCGGTTGGCTTGGGTGGTACGCTGGCACAAGCTGTGCTGATACGGTTCTTCGTGGATCTGGGCGGCAATTGGGAGACCATCGGCCTTCACTTTCCCTACAACTATGCAAACACCATGATTACGCAGGTGGTGGGTGCCGGGTTCGCGCCTGGCTCGCGGCTGGCGGCGACGAGCAGCACGGATCCCACCGCAGCGCAATCGCTGGCCGCGCTGGCCATCTACGGTGGTATCTGTCTCGTGCTGACTGCGGTCGCCGTGCGGACGCGCGACGTCACCGCGTGATCAAGCATCCGGCGGTCTGTGCGCGTTGCCAAGGGCGCGCTCTTATGGACCGCAGCTCTGTCTCTGTCCATGTCGCAGCCCGCTCTGATTGATCAGCCGGCGAGCAGAGTGCGGGCGGACATACACCGAGGCAGGGTCCCTGCAGCATGCGGCGCGGTAGGCTACGCAGGGCGCAGAACTGGCTCCTGAGAAACGATCTAGTCTCGCTCGCGCCGCAGCTCTGAGCTATGTTCGGACGCCACGAGCACGTCGATGCCGTGCGCGTTGCGCAAGATGTCGTGCGTAACCGACCCCTGGAAGAATTCCGACCAGCGACCTCGTGTCGGCTTGCCGATGACAATCTGGGTCACCTTGTTGCTCAATGCGTACTGCACCAGCTCCTCGGCCACCCTGCCTCGTAGCCGCACCACCTGGGCACCTAGCTCGTCGGCCAGTTGCAGGTTGGCGCGGAGGTTGCGCTCATCCTCGACCGTCAGCGTGGCTCGTGCGCCGTGCTCGGGTTCGACGTGCACCACAAGCAGATCTGCCTTGAGCCCGGCAGCCAGGCGCCAGCCGCGGCGGATCAGCATCTTGCCGAGCAGTTGGTGATCCACGGCGACAAGAATGCGGTCGGTGACGGCCAGCGGCGCCGCATGGTCGTCGCGTCCGCGCATGTAGTGGCTGAGCCGTTCCTCCACTCCTTTGGCCGTGGCACGCAATGCCAGGTCGCGCAGGGCCGTGAGATTTCCCCCTGTAAAAAAGTTCTCCAGGGCCCGTCGAGCCTGCTCGGGGGGGTAGATATTTCCGTGCCTCATCCTCTGGATGAGCGCTTCGGGAGCCATATCGATGAGCTCTATCTGCTCCGCCTGATCGAGCACCCAGTCGGGCACCGTCTCGCGCACGCCGATGCCTGTGATTTGCTTCACGACGTCGTTCAGGCTCTCGAGATGTTGGATGTTGACAGTCGATATCACGGTAATGCCGGCATCGAGCAGGTCCTGCACGTCCTCGTAGCGCTTCTCATGGCGCGAGCCGGCCACATTAGTGTGCGCCAGCTCGTCTACGAGGGCCACACGGGGATGTCGGGCGATGACTGCATCAGTATCAATCTCGTGTACGATTACGCCTTTGTAGGGCACTTCGCGCGGCGGCACGATCTCGAGATCGCCGATCTGCTCGGCCGTGTGCGGCCTGCCGTGCGTCTCCACAAAGCCGATCACCACGTCGGTGCCCCGCTCCTTGCGGCGGTGTGCCTCCTGCAGCATGGCAAAGGTCTTGCCCACGCCGGGCGCAGCGCCAAGGTACACACGCAGCCTGCCCTTGGCAGGCTCCTCCTCGGCTTTCAGCCGCGCCAGCAATTCGTCGGGATCTGGGCGTCCAAACTCTCGGACCATAGTCCTCGCAGCCCACTCACCAGCGCGAGCTATCCATTAGGTTCGCCTGGCCGAGCTACCAGTTTCAACCCACGCATACCCACGCACACTTGAACCTTCAGATAACAGGATACATCGATTTAGACGCTGTGCCGTTTCGTCATCGCTGGGCTGCTGCGTGAAGCAGTGCTTGAGAGCAGCCGAGCGCGTGCTTACGCCACTGCGCGTGCAGCCGAGTACTGGGCACTAGCGTCAGGCAGGGGCGGGTGCTGGAGCACGCGCAAGGATACGCGCTATCTCACGGTACCGTCGTCAGCGGCAGGCGCACGAGAAAGCGCGTCTGCTGGCCGGGAGCCGTCTCGAAGGATAGCTCGCCGTGGTACCGATCTATGACGATGCGTCGCACAATATCAAGGCCAAGCCCGGTCCCCTTGCCCACCTCTTTCGTAGTGAAGAACGGGTCGAAGATGCGAGAGGCAATCTCGCGGGAAATCCCGGGTCCGTTGTCGACAATCTCAATCACCGCAACCTGCCCCTCACGCCGGGTGCGAATGCGAACCTGCCCATGTCCATCCACGGCATCGACCGCGTTGTCAATCAGGTTAGTCCACACCTGATTGAGCTCGCTTCCGTTCGCCAGAATACGCGGCAGGCTATCATCGTAGTCACGGATGACCTCAACGCCTGCTCGGAGCTTGTGGCCTAGGATCACGAGAGTCTTTTCAATCCCTTCATGAATGTCGATCTCCTGCTCGGGCGCGCGATCCATGTACGAGTAGTCCTTGACCACGGAGACCAGCTCCGAGATCCGAGCGGTAGCGTCGTCGATCTGCGCCAGCAGAGCCGTGGCAAGAAGCGTGTCGGCTACCCAGCTCAGTGCACCGCTGAGGCTGTCGGAGCCCAGCATGTGTGCTGCCGATTCCAGCCTGGGGACGTCAATGCCTGCACTGACGAAGGTTGGGGCGAGATCCCAGGGGTGCGCAAGACCATGCATTTCCAGCCAGAGGCTAAGTTCCTCTTCCCGCCTCCCAGTCTCAATCGCGCTGAGCGTCGCTACGGCAGCTAATCGTGCAGCTGCATCCGACCGAAGCTCCAGCACTGCTCGCAGCTGCGCCGGGCTTAGCCCACCGGTCGTAGGCCAGCCGACCGGTGCTGCAAGCCGTTCCACGACCGCCCGCAAGTCGACGGCGGCACTCCTGGCGGCGGCAGCAGGGTTGTTCAGCTCGTGAGCCAGTCCGGCGGCAAGCGTTCCCAGCGAGATCAAATGACTTCGTTCGCGCACTGTACTCTCGATGGACTCAAATCGTTGCACGTAGCCATCAAGCATATGCTTTGCAAAGGGTAGCCACTCGTCCAGCAAGCGACCGAGATCAGAGGAGGGAAGTCGGAAGAATCGAGTGGGGCGCACCGTCTTGCCAGTGGCACGGTAGCCGCCGCCCGTGCCCGACGTTGCAAAGGAACGGATGCCTCCGGCGTAGCTGCCGGGGCGGGATTCGGTTGCGATGACGACCCGCTGGCCACCCACCTGGCGGCTGAATTCCAGCTCGCCATCAAGTAGCACCCAGAGGAAATCCGCCGGCTGCCCTTCGCTAAAGACAGTCTCCCCCACTGGGAATGCAATTTCCGTGCCCAACCCCGCGAGAGTGTGCAGCTGCTCGTCGGAGAGCTTCTCGAAAAGGAAGGTCGACCGCAGATCGTCGACGAGCATCACATCTTCGCCAGATACTGATGCACAAAGTGCACGGCCATAGCACCCTCGCCCACCGCCGAGGCAACCCGTTTCATCGAAGAGTGCCGAGCGTCACCTGCTACAAAGACGCCCGGCAGGCTTGTCTCCAAGAGATATGGCTCGCGCTCAGTCGACCATCTCGGGTGGCCGCCAGCGCGTGGGACCTCGGCGCCGGACAGGATGAAGCCCTGGGCATCGCGGGCTACCGTATCGCCGATCCACTCGGTGTGCGGATACGCGCCGATCATCACAAAGACGAAGTCTGCCGGCACAGTCTCATCATATCCTGTGCTTCGGTCCGAAATCGTGATCGTTTCAAGGTGCGTACTCCCTTCCGATGCTACGACCTCGCTCTGCAGGCGCACATTGATGGCGGCGATCGACCGTATCTGTTCGATCAAGTAGTGCGACATGCTCTTTTCGAGTCGATCAGCACGGACGATAAGCGTGACGCTGCGCGCAAAGCGCGCGAAGTACACGGCGGCCTGGCCGGCAGAGTTTGCCCCACCGATGACGTAAACATCTTGGTCACGCATGCGCTGCGCCTCCGCTACGCCGGCGCCGTAGTACACGCCACGCCCCACAAATTCCTCGAATCCTGACGCGTCGAGACGGCGGTACGAGACGCCCGTGGCGATCAGCACGGCATGGCTGGTCAGTTCAATACCTTCCCGTAGCCGCACGATCCGGGCAGGCCCGCGTGCCTCGAGTGCGCACGCCTCCTGCACGGTGATAATCTCAGCACCAAAGCGGCGGGCCTGTGTTATCGCCCGCCGGGCCAGCTCGGATCCGCTCACACCAGAAGGAAATCCCAGGTAGTTTTCGATGCGCGAGCTCTGCCCTGCCTGGCCCCCTGGCGCCTGACGCTCGATCAGGACCGTTCGCAGACCCTCAGAGGCGCCATAGACCGCAGCAGCGAGGCCTGCTGGCCCTGCTCCGATGATGGTCAAGTCATAGAATGGACGCTCGGCGCGCGTGAGGAGGCCGATCTCGGCCGCGAGCTCGGCGTTGGTTGGAGCTTCGAGCACGGCCCCCGACACGGTCACCACGACCGGCAACCGCTCTGGAGTGGCCGGCACGCCGGACGCGCTCAGCAGCACCTGGGCTTCTGGGTCGCTCTCCACGTCCAGCCAGAGAAATGGCACGTGATTGCCCGCTAACAGATCCTTCACATCATGAGAACGAGCAGACCAGCGATGGCCAATGACCCGTACCCCCTCGAACGGCGGTTCGTGGTGCGCGAGCCAGTCCTCGAGCAGATCGTCGAGCACCGGATAGAGCTTCTCATCCGGCGGATCCCAGGGCTTGAGCAGATAGTAGTCGAGGCCGACCATGTTGATGGCCCGAATCGCCACGTCCACGTCGGCATAGGCGGTCAGCAGCACTCGTTTGGCATCGGGGAAGAGCTCGATGGATTGCTCGAGCAGCTCGACCCCCGTCATACCGGGCATGCGGTGATCGGCCAGAATCAGCGCCGCCTCGTCACCGCCCAGCTTGAGCTCGCGCAGGGTTTCCAGGGCAGCGTGGCCCGATTCGGCGCGCAGCACGCTGAAACGCTCGGCGTACTGCCGACGTAGCGTACGAGTAATGGCCTGCGACACGGCTGCATCGTCATCGACGGTGAGCAGAACGGGCTTGTTCATGATGAATGCCCTGGCGCCTGAGCAGGCGCATATCACAGAGTTGAGAGTCTGCAGCAGGTCCACGGAGGCTGCAGCTCGATTTGGGGCAACTGATCCGGAGTATAGCACGGGCCGTTTATCATGACGCCGGCACTGGGATGCTTCGGCTGAGCGCAGGTGCTACGGCCTATCGCCGGTTTCGCCCTGCAAGGAGTAGGGACCGGCGGGTGGCGCGTAGCAGACTGCTTGCTTGGCTCGTTGGATGGTGCTATTCCAGTATTTCCAGGAGACGGCGAGCGTAGCGGCGGCGTGGCGAGACATTTTTGGCACTTCGCGGCCTGGGCGGCCCAACGATCCAACCTGTTGGTGCGCGCCGCATCAGGGCGTGGTGTGCGGCAGGGCTGAACGGAGAAATCTCAGCCAGTTCGTGCTGAGCACCGCGTCGCGTGCTTCAGGCGGGATCGCAAGCCCGACCTGCGCCAAATCGGCCACGGTATCGATCTCAATGGGGCTTTCTGCCCGGCCGAAGCCGCCGTCCAGGTCCGAGCCAATGCCCACGTGCTGCCACCCCACCAGATCGGCCACGTGCTGCGCATGACGCGCCAGGTGCTCCCGCAGGCTGACGGTTATCGAGCGATCCGCGCGCCATCGCGGCTCTAAGAAGCCGTTGTAGAGTACCAGGCCGATGACCCCTTCCCGGTCAGCGATGGCGCGGATGACTGCGTCGCTCAAATGACGGTCGGTCGGCGTCAACGCCTGGGCATTCGCGTGGGAGGCACAGACCCGGAGACCGCTCACAGCGAGGCCTTGCCAGATGCCCGATTCCGCCAAGTGCGAGACGTCCCAGATGCATCCCAGAGCCGCCATCGATTCGAGCAAGGCCACGCCGGCCGGCGTCAGCCCGCCGGTGCGGAACGTCTCCTGACCGCCGGCCACGCCACACCCATAGGCGGTGTCGCCGTAGGTCAGCCCGACCATCCGCAGCCCGCGCTGCCACCATGCTGCGAGGTCCCCGACCCGCACGATAGGGTCGGCCCCCTCCATGAGCAGGACCAGGCCCACCTTGCGATCCTGCTGCCACCGGGCTAGGTGCTGGTCAAGCTCAGTTGCCGACGTGAGCAGACGAACACGCCCTTCGGCCTGCCAGGCCTCATAGAGCGCGAGTTGGTCCAGGGCATGTGCTTCGGCCTCCTCCAGAGTACTGTAGAGTGCGGCGCGCGGTTCGAAATCGGCACCGACATCTGCGACCAAGAATCCAGGTGTTAGCGTGGCCACTACCACGGCAACCCCACCACGTTCGAGGTCCGGCAGCGATACTGTGGCCTGACGCCTGGTGCGCTGCTCGCGCGCTCTGATGTCAGCCGCACTCAGCGTGTAGTCGCGGCCGAACAGCGTCACATTCTCAGCGAGGTCGAGGTGAGCATCGACGATGGGCAGCGCGGACACTGGCGATCCTCTTCATCTAGAATCCCAACGGATTCCGATGCTTGCTACAGGCTGAGTATACGCCCGCGGTATTCCGTGGGGCGATCCCCGTGTATCTCGGTGCGCCAAATCCCGCGTCCTTTGACTCAGCATAGGCACGAAGCTGCGCTGCTGCGACCCGGAGAACCGGTGACGAACACCGGTTCTCTCATCCCGGCACACCGATCAGCTGTTGATGGTTATCCCAACACCGCGGTCACCTGCACCTCTACGTCATGCGTGTTGGCAGAGTCGCCAGCTAGCAGCGGCTCCAGGCCCGGCAACCCTAGCCCTCGTGCCGTTGCCGCCAGTGCAGCCTGGATCCGCCCGACCACCACGTGCGACTGGGGCGAGGATGTCTCGACGCCTAGCGTGAAAGGCACAGCGGCAACATGCCCATCGGATGACAGCGTAGGCGCTAGTACCTGCGAAACGGCCGGATCGGCTTTGAGTGTCGCCGTCAGTGCCGCGATCGCGCGAGTCCCCTGGGCCAGCGCGAGATCGCCTTTGGGATTGGAAATCACCAGCGTCTCCGGCTCACCCATGGAACCAAAGTGCGCCTGGATGGTGACGGCACTCTGCACAACAGGATTGCTGCTCGGCAGTGTCCGCAGGTCATCGTAGGAGGTCGAGAGCGTGCTGGTGACCGCGGCCAGCGGCAGCAGGATGACGAGGCACAGCGCGATAGTCACTACCGGGTGATTCACGATCGCGTTGCCAGCGCGGTACCAGAGCCCGAAGAGCGGCTCCCGACCTCTGCTAGGCCTACGGAGAGCAGCTTTGGCAAAGTCGCCACCATTCGGCGTCGGGCGCGCGAGGCGTGCCGCGAAGCCTTCGGCGCGTTGCGCAGGAGCAGCGCTACACTGCCTCGTGGATGCGCCATCGCATCGCTGGACAGCTGCAAAGGAGGAACTGCGTCATGACGGCCATTGGCGGCACATCTCTGCTGGATATTCTTGCCTACTTGGTGCAGAACGGTCCGGTGGCAGCACTGGTCTATGCGATTGTCTTCCTGTTTCTGCTCCCTTCGATCATGGTCAGGTGACAGCTTGGGAATCTGGGCGCTTGCGGCCATACTCTTGATGGCGCACGGGCGTCAGGCTCTCCAGAAAGGACCATGTGATGGAAGAACGTCGTCAGAGCAGCATCAGAAAGCTCGTGAGTCCACCGCCAGCCGCTGACCGCCTCCTGATCATGGCCTGGGCCTTCCTCTCGTCACAGATGCTGCTCTGCGCGGAGGAGCTGGGACTCTTCGCGGAATTGGCGCGAGATCCCGCGGACCTCTCCACACTGAGTGAGTGCACCGGGATTGACGAAGATACCACTGCGCGGTTTCTCACGGCGTTGGTCGGCCTTGGGCTGATCGAGCAGCAGGGAGGTATGTACTGCAATACGGAGGATGTCAACCTGTACCTCGACCGCGGCAAGCCAAGCTACATCGGTGGGCTGCTGGCGCTGGCTCGGACCGCCATGCAGGATACCCTCAGCTCGACCGAAAGCGTCGAGGGACCGTCGCGTGATGCCAGCCCATCCTCGCTGCTCGCAGAGCAGGTGTGGTCTGACATCGACAGTATCCTACGAAATACGCCTCTCGAGTAGCACACAGAGGCTGCTCGCCGCGTGACGCAGCGAGTGCATCTACCGTCGCAGCCCCGCACGCACGACCTAGCCCGCCAGGACCCTGAACGCGAGGTGCCGTCCCAAATGCTGCCCGTTGGCCAGGGCAAACCACAGTCTGAGGACTCCGTCCACCACGTCTACCTTGTCTGCATCGCCCACGCACATCGGGCGCAAGCCTACGTCCGAGATAAGCCGCTCAACCACTGCCCGGCTCTCGCTATCGGGTCCGCAGTAGAAGAGATCCGCCTGAGCACCGCCGACAACGGGGCCGGCGAAGTTCTCCCAGCCGTAGATATTGAATGCCCGGTAGACGCGCGCATTGGGTGTTTGGGCTCGGAAGGTGGCAAAGCTGTTCATGTCGCCGCCACCCATGCGGTTTGCTGCATCGATGACGGTCATGCCGTCGAGCTGTGCTGCGTTTGCCGCAATCAACGCGTCCATTACGCCGCCTGGCACGGCCATCAGAGCGACGTCCGCCGACGCGAGCGCGTCTGCCACCGAGCCGATAGACGCCGTCGGGCCTAGCTCCGCGCGCACCGCCTGCACCTTCTTGCTATTGGAGTCGCTCACGCCGAACGCGACCGAGTGGCCCGCCGCGGCCCATTTCTTCCCGAGGGTGCCGCCGATGTTGCCCGCACCGATGACGGCGATGCGAAACCCTGCCATACCGATCTCCCTCCCCATGTGCTCACCGGCCGTGCGGGAACTTCACACTCCGGCCGCACGATTCGATCCCGACACGCGCCGTCCGCGCTTTGGCCACACGGCAGGAATGTGCCGGCGCTCCATTCCACATGATACGCGAGTGCGGGTAGATGCACCGCCCAATGCCTTCCGCTGCTCAAGCAAGCTAAGGTGCGGGTCGCATCGGCGATCGGTGTGCAGGCCGGAACGGTCCACGCGGTCGCTCCAGAACGTGCACATCGCTGCCGTCCACCACGACGGTCTGGCACGGAGCCATCTGTTGCACAAGCTGGGAGACGCTGCCAGAATACAGCCGACGGAGCGCAGCATCACTTGTGTGGCCAAGGACAATCAGGTCACACTCGAGTGCGATTGCTTCGCGGACAATTGCCTCCGCGGGGTAGCCCTGCTGACTTTAGGATGTTCCTGCCGCCTGACTCGATGCGCAGGCCTGGACCTACAGCCGCAGCTGCTCGATAATCGGTCCCATCGCCAGGACCGGCAGGTAGGTGAGTGCTCCCACCAACAGCGCAGTGCCCACGATCACCACGCCGAAGGTGGCCGAATCGGTCGGCAGGGTGGCAGCCGACTCGGGTCTGCGTCGCTGTCGCACGAAGATGCCGGCCAGCGCCAAGGCCAGCACTCCCAGGCCAGCGCGATGACAATCAGCAAGAACAATCCATACTCGCCCAGGCTTTCTAGACTCATGGCAAGGCACCTTTCCTCCGACCCGCGGCTGGGTCAGCTGCGTTCCGCCAGTCCACCGGCAGTTGCCACCGGCCAACGAGCATTGGGCAGTGCGCGCGCCGTGCTACGAGCCGCCTTGCTACCGCGCAGCGCAGTCGTCGCACGGGATGCCGCCACCCCGGCACCGGCCAGAAGATTGCATCCACCTCACGGTCGTGCGCCACTGTCGCGATGGCCCCGGCCAGGTGACGCGCCCTGACCAACCAGGCGTCAGCGCGGCAGCCCCGCTGCCGCACCAGCGCCTCCGCGCGGTCCAAGGCAAGCTGCCCCTCCTCGTCGTACCACGAGGGCAGCCGGGTGCGCCGCAGCCAGAAGGGCACCAGCGTCACGTAGACGGGTACCATGCACCCGCCGTTCCACACCGCATCGCAGGCAAGGCCCAGCAGCGCGCCGGCAGCCTCGGTACCGTCGTACGGGACGAGGATTGCGCCGAACGCCATAGTCGTTACCGCTTTCGCCGGCTACTTCTTCAGCCGGTCCAGCGCCAGGTTCAGCTCCAGCACATTCACGCGCGGATCGCCCAGCACGCCCAAGTCGCGGCCGCTCGTGTACTGCTGCACCAGCGTGCGTACCTGTGCCTGTGTCAGTCCACGCACTCTGGCGACCCGCGCCACCTGCAGATCGGCGTACGCCGGGCTGATGTCGGGGTCGAGGCCACTGGCCGACGTGGACACCGCATCGGACGGCAGCGGGTAGTTTGCCGGCAGCCCATCTTCCTTGCGGATGGCATTGGCCTCTGCAATGGTGTTCTTGAGCAGCGTAGCGCTGGTCGGCCCAAGGTTGGTGCCGCCGGAGTTGCTCGCGTCGTAGCCGCTCCCCGCTGCCGATAGGCGCGGGTGAAAGTACTGCGGCTTGGTGAAGTTCTGCCCGATCAGCGAGGAGCCGACGATCTGGCCATTGGGGCCTTTGATCAGCGAGCCGTTGGCCTGGTCATTGAACAGCAGCTGCGCGGCACCCGTCATGAAGAACGGGTAGATCACGCCCACGAGAATCGTGAGCACGATGGTCATCACCACGCTCGTCCGCAGCATGCGCCCGTACGACGTACGGGTTGGTCGTGGGAGGCCGCGCTCCCCTTCTTGTATCGTAGAGACGTATTGCATGTGAGTCACTCCTTTGAGAATGCGGCCTAAAGGCCGCGGCTAGGCGATGTGTGAGCCTCCCCGGCCTGAAGGCCGGGGTTTCGGTCCGTGTCTCGTGTTGAGGCCTGGCGGTGAGCACTCCCGTGCCGACCCACGGACCTGAACGCCGGGTTCTTGACCATATCTCATACCGTCAGGTGCAGCGCCGTGAGAATCAAGTCGCAGAGCTTGATGCCCGGGAACGGGATGATGATGCCGCCCAGGCCGTAGATCAGCAGGTTGCGGCGTAGAATCTGCGCGGCACCCAGCGGGCGGTACTTGACGCCCCGCAGCGCGAGCGGGATGAGCGCCACGATGATCAGCGCGTTGAAGATTACCGCTGCGGTGATTGCCGAGTGGGGTGTAGACAGCTTCATGACGTTCAGCGCCCCGAGCTGAGGGAACTGCGTGCTGAACATGGCCGGCAGAATCGCGAAGTACTTGGCAACGTCGTTGGCAATGGAGAAAGTGGTCAGCGCGCCGCGCGTAATCAGCAGCTGCTTGCCGATGGCCACGATCTCGATCAACTTGGTGGGGTTGCTGTCCAGGTCCACCATGTTGCCGGCTTCCTTGGCCGCCTGCGTGCCCGAGTTCATGGCCACGCCCACATCGGCCTGGGCCAGGGCGGGCGCGTCGTTCGTGCCGTCGCCGGTCATGGCCACCAGCTTGCCGTCGGCCTGCTCGCGCCGGATCAGCGCTATTTTGTCCTCGGGTTTGCTCTCGGCCTGGAAGTCGTCCACGCCGGCTTCCTTGGCGATGGTGGCAGCGGTCAACCTGTTGTCGCCGGTGACCATGATGGTGCGGATGCCCATGCGCCGCAGCTCGTCGAAGCGCGTGCGCATGCCGGGCTTCACGGTGTCCTTCAGGTAGATGACGCCGAGCGCCTCGCCGTCGCTTGTCACGGCCAAGGGCGTGCCGCCTTCGCTCGCAATGCGGTCGGCAACGATCTGCAGGTCGGGAGGCGGGTTCTTTGTCGTCGCCAGAATGGAGTCCACTGCGCCCTTCATCACCTGATGGGGGCCGTGCCGCACGCCGCTCATGCGCGTCTGCGCGGTGAACGGTACCAGCTCGGCGCCCTGCAGGAACGACTTGTCCACCACGGCGCCCTTCTCCTCGGCCAGGGTGACGATGCTCTTGCCTTCCGGAGTGTCGTCGGCGAGACTGGAGCGTAGCGCGGCGTCGATCAGCTCGGCTTCGGTGTGCCCGCCCACGGGTACAAACTCGAAGGCCATGCGATTCCCAAAGGTAATGGTGCCCGTCTTGTCCAGCAGCAATGTGTCGCAGTCGCCGGCCGCCTCCACCGCGCGGCCGCTCATGGCCAGGACGTTGAACTGCACCAGGCGGTCCATGCCGGCGATGCCGATGGCGCTGAGCAGCCCGCCGATGGTCGTGGGAATCAGACAGACCAGGAGCGCCACCAGCGTGGTGACATCCACCGGGCTACCGGAGTAGATGGCAAAGGGCTGCAGCGTGTAGACGGCCAACAGGAAGATAATCGTCAGCGAGGCCAGCAGAATGTTGAGGGCGATCTCGTTGGGGGTCTTCTGCCGGTTGGCGCCTTCCACGAGCGCGATCATGCGGTCGATGAACGTCTCGCCCGGGTTGGCGGTAATCCGGATCTTCAGGGTGTCGCTGAGGATCGTGGTGCCGCCAGTGACCGAGGAGCGGATGTCGGTGCCGGGCTCCTTGATCACGGGGGCGCTTTCACCGGTAATTGCCGCTTCGTTTACCGAGGCGACGCCTTCGACCACCTCGCCGTCGCCGGGAATCAAGTCGCCGGCCTCCACCAGCACCAGATCGCCGCGCCGCAATTCGGTAGCGGAGACAACCTGGACGCTGCCGCGCGCGTCGAGGCGCTTGGCCTGGGCGTCGGTGCGGGTTCTGCGCAACGTATCGGCCTGCGCCTTGCCGCGTCCCTCGGCCATGGCCTCGGCGAAATTGGCAAAGAGCACGGTGAACCACAGCCAGATGGACACCTGAAGCGTGAAGCCGCGATCGCCAGCCAGAGTGGCATCAACCAAACTGCGGACGAACTCCACCGTGGTCACGATAGCGCCGACCAGCACCACGAACATCACAGGATTGCGCACTTGCACGCGTGGGTTCAGCTTGCGCACGGCATCGAGGGCGGCCCGCCGGGTGATGTTCGGATCGAAGAGCGCCAGGGATCGAGCACGCCGCCGTTCCGTGCCAAGCGAGGGTCGGGGAGTCTGCTGCTCCATTTGCGGAGCCTGAATAGCCATATCCTTCATCTCCCTAGAACACGTGGTGGGCGTTTTGCAACAACTGCTCGAGAATCGGCGCGAGCGAATACGCGGGGAAGTAGGTCAGCGCGGCCACGATGACGATTACGAACACCAGCAGGATGCTGAAGGTGGGACCATCGGTGGGGAACGTGCCCAGCGAAGCCGGCACCGTCTTCTTGCGGGCCATAGAGCCGGCGATGGCGATCATCGGCGTGACGAAGACGAAGCGCCCGATCAGCATGACGAAGCCGCCACTCCAGTTGTACCAGTTCGTGTTGGTGGTCAAGCCCGCGAAAGCCGAGCCGTTGTTGCCGTTCATCGAGGTGTAGGCGTACAGAATCTCGGTCAGGCCGTGCGGGCCGGCATTCAGGATCGAGGCCGTGCCCCAAGCGCCCAGCACGGCCGCCGCGGCGAACAACAGGATGTTCGCGGGCGAGATGAGCAAGGCAATGCTGGCCATCTTGATCTCGAAGGCCTCTATCTTCTTGCCCAGATACTCCGGCGTACGGCCGACCATCAGGCCGGCGATGAACACCGCCAGGATGGCGTACATCAGCATGCCGTACATGCCGGAGCCCACGCCGCCGAAGATGACTTCGCCGGTGGCGATGTTGGTGAGCGGTACCAGTCCGCCGATGGCGGTGAAGCTCTCGTGCCAGGCGTTGATCGCGCCGCAGGAGGCGTCCGTCGTGAGCGTGGCAAAGAGGGAGGAATCGACGATGCCGAAGCGCACCTCCTTGCCCTCCATGTTGCCGCCGGGCTGGAAGGGACTGTTGGAAGCCGCCGTCATCACGTGCGCCGCATTCTCGATCAGCGTGCTGCCGTTTTGCTCGGAGATGACGAGCGTGAAGAAGCCGGCCGAGAAGAGGATGAACATGGCAGCCCAGATCGCCCAGCCCTGCTTGGCATTGCCCACCCACTTGCCGAACATGTAGACCAGGGCGGAGCCGATGCAGATCATCGAGAGCATCTCGATGAAGTTAGAGAGCGGGGTCGGGTTCTCATAAGGATGGGAGGAGTTGGCGTTCATGAAACCGCCGCCGTTGGTGCCCAACATCTTGATTGCTTCTTGCGAGGCGATCGGGCCCTGGGCAATCAGCTGCGTCCCGCCCTCGACCGTGTGCGCGTGCGTGTAGGCGCTGAAGTTTTCGGGTGCGCCCTGCCATACCAGGAAGAGACCATACACGATGACGATCGGCAGCAGGACGTAGAGCAGGCAGCGCACGAGATCGACCCAGAACGAGCCGATGGCGCCGGCCGAGCGGCGAGCCAGTCCCCGCACCAGCGCCACAGCCCAGACGATGCCGGTGGCGGCGGAGAAGAAGTTGTGCATCGCCAGGCCGGTCATCTGCGTGAGGTAGCTCATGGTGGTCTCGCCGCCGTAGTTCTGCCAGTTGGTATTCGTGGTGAAGCTGGCGGCGGTGTTCCAGGCCAGGAGCGAGGGCACGTTGGGGAAGTTCTGCGGATTGAAGAAGCTGCCGTGCCACTGCTGGGTTCGTTCGATGAAGTAGGTCAGCAGGAGGCCCACGATGCTGAAGCACAGCGACGCGATGAGATAGCCGAACCAGGACATCTCCTCGTCCTCGGCCACGCCCGTCAGGCGGTAGATTCCGGCTTCCAGGGGGCGCACGAGGGGGTGCAGAAAGGTGCGACTACCGGTGAAGATTCGGTAAAGATGCGTGCCCAGCGGTTTTGCGGTGAGCAGCAGGACGATGCTGTACAGCGCCCACTGGATCACGGCGCTGCCGGTCAACCAATCAGGCATTAGAACACCTCCGGCCGCAGCAGGGCAATCAACAGGTACGCAAGTACGAGTGCCGAGATGACCGAAAGGATAATGTTCTGGATCATCGTTTTGTCCCCATCATCCGGTCGTAGCCGGCGGCAATCAGGCCGGTCGCCACGAAAAACAGCACGGTAAGCACAACGATCCACAGGTCTAATAGCATCGATTCCCCTCCCACTCGCTCAGGCGGCGAGGCGCCGGGTCCGGGCCGGCTTGCCACGTGGTCGCCGAAGACGATCCAGTATCCCCACCAGCAGCCATGGTCCACAGGCGCAGGCCATGAGCACCACTACTACGATCAGCTGCGCTACCAATTCGCGGTTCTCCCCGGCGTACCTTGCGGAAGCAAGCTCATGGCTATTCCACTCATCGTTCTACCATCTACGCTAGAGGCCGCAAGTAAACGGGCGCGTAAACGGGCAGGCCTAGGACATAAACGGAGCGTAAACGGGCAGGCGATCCGTGTTGGCAGTAGGTCGCTGCCGCCGTTCGTTTCGCAATTCTTGGTGCGTGGCTGCATCTACCGGTACCAGCCCTTCGCCAAGGCGTCAGGCTGCAGTTCCTCTGAAAATACCCGATCCATATCCTCTGCGCACTAACTGCTGCAGCGCGGTGCTGGTGACGGTGTGGTTAGGCAGCCTCCTCCGGGGGTAGGGCCTGCTGCGGCGGCACGACGTCGGGCTTGGTAGCCTGGACGATGTAGCCCAGCTTCTGCAGCGTGCGGAGGGCCGCCCGGGCCTGCCGCTCCGCGTCCGCAGGCTTGTAGTAGTCGGGACCGTCTTCGCGGTAGGGCGTGTCCTCGGTCAGCACGTGGTAGATGACGGCGAGCAGGTGGTGCATCACCGCCACCAGCGCCTTGGGCGTGCCGCGCCGGCGGGCGATGCGGTAGAAGCGGGCGCGGCAGGCGCTGCCCTTGACCCGCACCGCCGCCCAGGCCGCCTCCCCCAGCAGGCCGCGCAGCCAGACGTTGCCCCGCGTGGTGGTGCCGCCCCGCCGCTTGCCCGCACTCTCGTGGTTCCCCGGACAGACCCCCGCCCAGCTCGCCAGGTGCCCGGCGGAGGCGAAGCGCGTCAGGTCCGGGCCCAGCTCCGCCAGCAGGCCTACCGCCGTCAGCCAGCGGATGCCGGAGATGCTCACGAGCAGGTCGATCTGGTGCTGAAAGGGGGCTACCCGCCGCGCCACCTCCGTGTCCAACTTGCCGATCTGCGCCTCCAGGCAGTCGATCTGCGCCAGACAGATCTCCAGCAGCAGCCGGTGGTGCGGCTTGACGCGCCCCGTCAGGGCCTCGCGCAGCACGGCCAGCTTGCCCCGGAGCTTGCGCCGTGCCAGGTCCGCCAGCGCCTCGGGGTCCGCCTCGCCGGCCACCAGCGCTTCCACCATGTGCCGCCCGCTCACCCCCAGCACGTCACTGGCCACGCTGGCCAGCTTGATGCCGGCACTCTCCAGCGTCTTCTGCAGCCGGTTGACCATCGCGGTCCGCTCCTGCACCAGCGTCTTGCGCATGCGCGTCAGCTCCCGCAGCTCGCGGATCGCCCCCGGCGGGATGAAGCTCGCCGCCAGCAGCCCGTGCCGGCACAGGTCGGCCAGCCACTCACTGTCGCCCACGTCCGTCTTGTGCCCGGGCACCTGCCGCATGTGCTGCGGATGCACCAGGAGCAGCGCCAGCCCCTGCTCTTCCAGAATGTTCCACACCGGCCACCAGTAGACCCCCGTGGACTCCATGGCCACCTGCTCCACCTGCTGCCCCGCCAGCCACGCCGCCAGTGCCTCCAGCTCCCGCGTCATCGTGCCGAACGTGCGCACCTCCTTGCGCACCGCGCCATCCAGCCCCACCGCCAGCACACAGGCCACGACCGTCTTCTTGTGCACGTCCAGCCCTGCACAGGCCCGGTACAGTACCTCCATCGCCTTCGCCCCCCGCACGACTCACCTGCCACCAGCTGACCGGCGTCGGGTGCCGAGGTATCACACGTTTCCTCTTCGTGCTCACCCCCAGGTTGCCCCGAAGGCGGCGACACTCCTCTGCTTCTGGCTACACCCGCGGTCCTGTTCGTTTACGCGCTCAGTCGCAGCGCGCTGATCTCCGACCTGTCTACGCCGATCCCCTCCACTCTACCCCATTTTCATCCCTCTCTCTGGCCGGCACGGCCATGGCTGTTCCTCTGAAAATACCGGGAAATATCCTGAAGGGCTGGCGCAGGCCATTTTCATGCCTCTCTCTGGCCGGCACGGCCATGGCTGTTCCTTCGTTTCGCATTTTCTTGCCTAGGGCAGCATCGGCTGCTGCCGGAGTCGCTCAAGGGCCCGGGGACTGCCACGGGCGGTGGGTGCGTTTCGTTTCGCATTTTCTTGCGTGCTCGAGCCTCCTTGCGTAGTTGGATCCATGTGCCGGCTCAGCCTGCCGAGGCGATTGGGTTCGTTTCGCATTCCTAGGGTTCGTGCAACCGCGTGCCTATTAAGGTGGCCATGGTCGACGGAGTTTGAGCGCGGCTCCGCAGGCCTTCCTATGATTCGTGCCGCGAGCGGGCGGCTGTGTTCGGCGACAGCGGCCGGTCCGGCGGCGGCGGTTTGGTCTGGTGCGTGGTCGTGCGCGGCGTACAGGTGCGGGTGGTCCTTTCTCACATGGTGTGGCGATCGGCCGGCAGGGCACGGGCCAGGCGGCTGCCGGCAATGCGCCCAACGAGCATGGCACCCAGGAATACGCTAACCAGCGCGGCTGCCGGTGCTTGAGGCACGTTGGCCACGTGGTGCAGGAAGTCGGCACTCCAGAAAATCATGCAGAACTCCAGCGAAACGCAGCAGACGAGCGCCGCCCAGTATATCCAGTAGCTGGCGGGCAGTGAATTCCGCAGCGGATGCTCACCATTGCGACCCGTGTGGGAAGGCGAGGTCAGCCCCCGGAGCTGCAATGCCAGAGGTACGAGCAGCAGTTGGCCTAGGAGTAGCGCGCCACGCCAGCCTAGGAGAGTGCGAGCCAAGCCCCCAACTAACACCGTTGCCAGCATGGCAAGCCCGCTGGACAGGACATTTGCCTCGCTGAGGGCGACCGCACGGCCGGTCCCATGTTCGTCCGCAAGCACTGCCGGTACCAGCACGAGAACCAGCGTGCCCAAGCCGCCCATCAACAGCGCCCCGGTGAGCGTGAGGACGACTGCATGCCCGGCCACCAGCAATAGCGAGCCGGCTCCCATGCCGCCAAGTCCCCACGCCATCACCGTGCGGCGACTAAGTCTCCGAGTAGCCAGATCGCCTAGCAGGCCGGCAGCCAGCATGCCGAGCGCAAACGCGCTGGTATGCAAGCTGCCTTCGGCGAAGGAGAGGTGCAGGTCTCCGCGCAGGTATGGCATGGCGGGGCCTAGAGCGTTGAGCAGGTACCCGTAGTAGCCGAGTGCCAGGTAGGCCAGCCATGTGCGCTTCGTGCGAACGAACAAGCCATCCATGGCTCGCCTCTTGATTGCGGAGTGATCGTGCAGTAAACTGAGACAAGCCGATCATAGCTGCATAACCGTGAGTGGTCAAGGGTAAGACGTTGGACGATCAGCAAGCACTCCTGAAAGAGGAGCGACGGCGCCAAATCCTGGCGTGCTTGCAACGCTACGGCACGGTGCGTTCGGCCGATCTCAGCGCCCAATTCGGCGTATCCATCGACACAATTAGGCGCGATCTCAGCGACCTGACTGAAGCGGGCACACTGCAACGTGTACACGGCGGGGCACTGCCGCGTACGCCTACCAGCCCTGTGTTCTCGGTTCGCCGGGCTGAGGCGCCACGGGCCAAAGAAGCGCTGGCACAAATGACCGCGCAGCTCATCCGGCCCGGCCACGTGCTGATCCTGGACGCTGGCACTACCTGCCTGGCGGTGGCGCAGGCCCTGCCATTGGAGCTGGCGGCCACCGTGATCACCAACAGCCCGCCTGTGGCCATGGCTCTTGTGAATCACCAGCAGATTGATGTCCACCTCCTGGGAGGACGACTCTATCGCGATGGCGTTGCGGCCATCGGCGCGGCCACCATCCTGGCCTTGCAAGCCATTCACGCGGACATATGCATACTGGGCATTGCCGGCCTGCACCCAGACGCAGGTATCACGGTGCTCGACCTTGAAGAGATGTATGTCAAGCGCGCTATGATTGCGTGCGCCGCCGATGTTGTCGCGGTGGCCACCGCCGATAAGCTCGGAACGGCCGTCAATTACGCTGTGGCACCGCTGAGCGCGTTGACCCACCTGGTGACGGAGCGCTCGGTGCCCGACGAGGCGCTTGCGCCGTATCGCGCGTTGGGGCTGAGCATCGTGCGCGCGTAGCGCACCTCGCTTGACAACTGACAAAGGGGCGGCTAGAATCGGGACCAGCCGGCTCTTGCAACGGTGTAAATCATGGTGCCAAAGGACCTACAGAGTGGTAGCCAAGGTGAAAGGGCGGGCGACGATTCGCGAGGTGGCAGCCCACGCCGGCGTGTCCTTCAAGAGCGTCTCGAATGTGGTCAACGATCGCCCATACGTTTCCGAAGAGTTGCGTGCGAAGGTACAGCAAGCAATCGCCGAGCTCGGGTATCGGCCGCACTCGATTGCCCGTAGCCTTGCCAGCCGCCGCAGCAACGTCATCGGCGTGGTGCTCCGGGCAGCGCCAGCGGATGCACGCGCCGATCCGTTTTTCTCGCAGTTTCTCTTCGGCACCTGCGCCACGGCCGGTACGCAGGGATTCGGCGTGCTTGTGAACATCTTGCTGGACGAGGCGCCGATCCATCGCTATGCAGATCTGTTTGACCATCGCCAGGTGGATGGCGTGATCATGCACTCGCCCCGCGTCGATGATGCTCCCGGCGTCGAGGGGGCAGAGCACGATCTGCCCGTGGTGTTGATTGGCCGCCCGGCACCGGGGACCGACACGTTAGCGGTCGATGGTGATGATGAGCAGGGCGCCTTCGCAGCGCTGAGCCATCTCATCGCGCTCGGTCACCGGCGCATTGGCATGGTCGCCAATGCCGACCCGTCCTACACGGTGTCGGTTACGCGCACGCAGGGCTACCGCCGAGCGCTGGTAGAACACGATCTGCCGTTTGACGAGTCGCTGCTTACCAGTGGCCACTTTACGCTGCAAAGCGGCAAAGTTGGCATGGCACGGCTGCTCGATCTCCACCACCCCCCCACAGCGGTCTTCGTCAGCAGCGATCGCATGGCGCTTGGTGCGATGCACGAGGTGCAGAGCCGGGGCATGATCATCCCTGACGACATAGCAATTGTGGGCTACGACGATCTGCTTGTCGCCGCCCACACGTGTCCGGCGTTGACGTCCGTGCGCGCCCCTATTGACGCGATCAGCCAACGCGCTACCCAGATGCTCATCGATGCGATCCGCGGGCTTCCGGTAGCGCCCCGGCAAGTGATCCTGCCCACCGAGCTGGTAATCCGGCAGTCGAGTGGCACCAGCGCTTGACTATGCTCCAAGCCTGCGGCAGTGCAGACGTCTGCACTGGTTCGCCGGCCCGGGGCGGCACGTCACGCACGAAGCACACCCGGCCGCAACAGGCGGCGGAGCGCTTCAACGCTTTCGACGCCTAACGCCACATCAAACAGCCCTTGCGGCTGCCCCACGTCATGCCGCGTGCGTATTGCTCAGTGCGGGAAACCCGTCACACTTTACCCTGTGCGGCGTGCTCCATCGAACCTGCTTTGTCAAGCTGCACCCGCTCGAGCAGCGCAATGAAGCGATCGAGCCCTACGCGCGTCTCACGCGCCTGCGCGATAATCTCAGGCAGCTGATCTAGGTCGGTCGTCACTTCCTCGACGTGCACGTTGCGCAGCTCCGCGTCAATGCGCTCGAGGCGCAGCCGTAGCCGGCGGGACCGCTCCCGGCGTGACCTGGCAACGCGGAGCCGCGCCGCGCCGCTGGAGCCGGGCTCAGCGGCAGCAGTCATCACGTCCGCCACTTCCCCTGCCAGTGCCTGTTCGCTGGGCACGTCGGCCACGGGGCCATCCGCACTAGCCGGCGCGGATCCTTCCCGCGGCTGGGCCTGTGCGCCACGGCCTAGTGAATCTGCCACCTCCGGCTGCGGCGCAGCGGCGCCAAGCTCCGGTAAACCCGGCAAGACGGGCATGCTCCCGCCGGCATCGGCCACCGCAGTACCGCCCAAGCTCCAATCACCACGGCTCTCGGCGATGAAACGCCGCGTGTCGGCTACGCTGAGGCCATTGACCACTACATCCGCTAGCACTGCCTCCAGACGCCCTTTGGGTACACGCCGCAGTTCTTCCGCGTGGCCTTCTGTGATGCTGCCCTGGATCAGCGCCTCTTGCAGCACGGGAGGGTCCTTCAAGTGCTCCAGGTACTGATAGGCGCGGCGGCGGCCAATACCGTGGCGCCGTGCAACCTCCAGCCACTCTAACGGCAGAAGCTCGCGCAGACGTGCCAGTGCATGCGCGGCGTCAGGCACCGTGAGATCCTCCCGCACGAGATTCTCGGTGAGCTGGAGGACCAGCTTCGCGGCGTCCGAGGTCGGCCGGTGGTCTACCAGTGCCGGCACGTGGGTAAGGCCGGCCAGCCGTGCCGCGAGCATGCGGCGTTCGCCGCTAACCACCACAAACCGCTCGATCTTATCGTCGTAAAACGCCGAGATGGGCTGGCGCACGCCGGCGGTACGCAGGGATTCAGCCAGTTCCTGCAGGCTCCCGTCGTCGAACGTCTTCCGCGGCTGATCCGGATCGGAGACCAGAAGGTCCAGCGGCACCAGGCGCGCACCAGCCAAGGGCTGTGACCCGTCGGGGCTGGCTGTCAGCACGCGGTCGCGAGCCGGGGCAACCGCCTGCGGAATCGGCGTGAAATCAAATCGTTTGGCGGCCACCGGTGTCCTCCTCCCAGAGTGCTTGGCTATCTTCAGGAGTCCGCGATTATCGCCGCAACGCAGCGGTAGGCCTCTGCAGACGCCGAACGTGGCCGGTAGAAGACCATCGGCCTGCGAGCATTCAGCGACTCCTGCACGCCGATGGCGTCGGGAATGATGGGCTGAAGCACCGCAGCGCCAAACCGCGCACGAAGCGATGCCACGGACTGGCGTCCTAGCGCCGTGCGCGGCCGGACCTGGCCCATCAGAATGCCGGCAAGACGGAGTGTGTAGTTGCGTTGGGCGCGCACGCGCTCGATCGTGCCCAGCGTCTCATCCAGGGCCTGACGACTGCCAAGATCCTGTGGATTGAGAGGCAGGACAACAGAGTGCGCAGCAACCAAGACGTTCAGCGTCAGTCTACCGAGAAGCGGGGGGCTGTCGATCAGGCACAAGTCGAAGTCGGTCAACAGACCAGGGCTTGCATCCATGCTCCTCTTCAGCAGCAGATCAGCATTCGGCAGTGGCTGCTCCTGCAGCCCAACCATATCGGAGTGCCCTGGGATGACCGAGACGTTGTGGAACGGCGTGGAACAGACTAAGTGATTTAGCGCCATTCCATCACGAAGGTTCTCCGGCAGATTCCAGTCAAGTGGGGCACTGCACAACGTGCTGAGCGTCACCTGGGGGTCCATATCAATCAGGAGGACTCGCTTGCCCAGTTCGGCGAGCGCGCCGGCAACATTGAAGACCGACGTTGTCTTACCACTGCCGCCCTTTCGCTGGGCGAAGGCGATGATCTCCGCCATGCACGTCCTCCCGAAGCCCTGCAATGCCGGAGTATACCAGAGTCGTAGGCGGTGCGCGGGCCGCCTGTGCACACGAGCGAGCCTGAATGCAGTGATCGTGGGAGCGCCTTGAGACGAACCCCGGGCCGCGAGCAACCTGAGTACGGCGCCCGTCCTCCGGGCCGATTGCCCTGGACAGGGTAGCGCGACACTGCTGGATAGCTTTTGGTGGCGCGCCCTGTGCAGACGTCTGCACTGTGGCCGGCAGCTACGGTCACCCCGGAATCGCTGAGCTGCTGTGCAGCGGAAGCCGAACGTTGAAGCTCGATCCACCCCCGTTTAGCGGCTCGTACCACACGCGGCCGCCCATGGCGTCGACCAGCTGCCGGCAAATGTAGAGCCCAAGGCCGGTGCCAATCTGGCCGGACCGCGTCACATGATCCAGCTTGCCAAAACGCTGGAAGAGGCGGGGCACACTCTCGGCCGGGATGCCAGGCCCATGATCGCTTATAGAAATGGTGCCCCATGCCCCACCTTGGGCCCATGTCACCTCAATCGGCGAGCCTTCAGGCGAGTACTTCGCAGCGTTGTCCATCAGATTTCCGAGTACCTGCCGCAAGCGCTCTCCATCGACAACTGCGACGGCCGACTCGAGACTCGCATCCAGGCCCACCAGCTGCCCGGGATACTTGTGCGCGAGATCCTCCCAGGCCAAGCGCACCAGCGACAGCATCGGCTGCCTCACCAGAGACACGCCAAGGCTCCCCGAATCTAGCCGCGAGATGTACAGGAGGTCGCGCACCAGCCGATCCAGCCGGGTTCCCGCGCGCTGAATCTTCTCCACGTTTGATCGACGCCGTCCATCATCCAGTTTGTCCCAATGCGCGATCAGGTTCTCCGAAAAACCCAGTATGCTGGTGAGCGGCGTCCGCAGCTCGTGCGAGACCGTGGCCACGAATTCGTCCTGCAGCTGCATGGCAGCCTGCATCCGCGCATTGGCAGTGCGCTCCATCTGGTAGAGCTGTGCGTTGCGAAGTGCTCTGGCAAGGCGCTCGGCGAACGCCACCGAGGCCGAGACGTCCAGCTCGTCCAGCGAATTGGGCTGAACGTTGCCGACGATGAGCGCGCCACCGATGCTGTGGTCCATGATCAGCGGAACGCCGAGAAAGCATTGCACTCCGCGCATATACTCGGGAGCCGTCGCCGGCACCTCGGCCCACCTAGCATCCTGCAGCACATTGGGAATCAGCTCAGCCTCTTGCCGTTCTTGCTGCAACCACGAGCCAAATACGGGATCATCCGCTACCGGCAACGAGCGTCCGACGTCATCCATGGCCCCAGCATGCGTGCTGTTTGGATCGCACCGGAAAAGACCCCGCTCGAAGAAGCAAACGCTGGCCACATCGCACTGGACCACTGTCTTCAGCGCGCCGAGCACCTGTTCGACGATTCTGCCGGTGTCCTGGGTGAATGACAGCGCGGCAATGGCGCGATTCAGGGTCTCGGCGATGAGGATGCGGCGGCGTTCCACGGCCAGCAGCTGCGATCGTTCCTGCCCTGCAGCCACACTCATTCGCGCATTCTGCAGTGCAACCGCTACGTGCCGTGCCACGAATGCCAGAGCGTCCTGGACCACAGCGCTGAATAGACGAACCTTCCGTGTCCTGATGACAAGCGCGCCTATGGCCACCCCCTCGAGCAGAATCGGCACGCACAGTTCGTTACCGGCCCTGCCCCCGGCGACAAGGTCACCTGGATCCTTACCGCGCTCCAGCTTGACCTGGGGTGTCGCTAGACGCACGGTGCGCGCAACGAAAGCCTCGTCGCCGGCAGGCAGCGGCCCGGCCTCCCCCTGCCACGCCTTACACTCCAGCCGCTCGTCTTCCCGCACGAAGATTCCGGCATACTCATAGTCGAAATGCTCTACGAGCCGATCGACTGCTGCCCGGCATACTCCCTGAGGATCGCGCTGTGACGCTACCGCCAGGGTTACTTCTCCGAGTGCGATCGCCTGCAGCCACCTGCGACGATTATGCGCCATCGAACCCCAGCCTGTATCTATCGGCAGTGCCGCTGCTTGCGCCCACTCCTGCCCCAACACCCGGTAAGGATACCCGGTACGTAACCCCGGAGCAAAAGCTACGGGCTCAGCAGTGGGAGTAGGAAGCCCTCGAGTCTGATCAGATCGTCCTCCACCCCACGCAACGCCGCGAGCTTCCGTAGCCCGTCCGCATCGGGCGCGCCCGCCGAGCGCTCGGGGCGTGGCGCCGTGGGCGGTGTGGCAGAGCGGCCGAGCCCGCGAATCATGTCCACGAGTCGTGCAGCCACGTCCAGACTCTGCTGATCTACGTCTTCCCGTAGCCGCTGCGGCAAGTTGCGCACCAACGAACGGAGGTCATCTAGGCTCACTTCCGCAGGCACCGACACCGCAAATGGCTCGATGCGGGCATCGAGCAGCGGCGCCGGCAGGCCCCTGGTCATGAACTCGGCACGTGCCTCGGCGACGATCAAGTCCACACCGTCCTGCGCCACGCGCACCATGTCCGCTGCAATACCGCGCACCTCCGCAGTTACGGCGCGCTTCATCTCCGGGCCGGACGCGGCAGCGCCGGATCCGTCTTCGGAAGATTGGTCCAGCATGGCCTGCAGTACCTGTAGGCGCGGTGCAGACCCTTCTTCCAGTGCGACGCGCAGGCGAGCCGTGGCACCTTCCACGGCACCCCGCAGTCCATCGACCATGCGAATGGCCGCGGCAATGGCCTGTTCATTGCCTGTCGTCCTGGAGGCCCCGCTTGGCGAGTCCACGGGTGAGCCGGTCGATAGGGCAGCAGAGGTCTTGGACACTGCGTGCCGCAGAATCTGGGCGAACCTGAGCGCACGCCCCACGCGGGCACGTAACAGCAGGGCCTGCGACTCGGGTCCCAAGAGCAGGCGCAGCCTGGCGCGCAGCTGCGGAATACCCGATTCACCCGGCGCGGCTTTGTGCAGCCGCTGGGCACGAACCGCCTGGAGGGCCGACACGTAGAAGACATCCTGCAGTGACGCATCAGAAGAATTGCGAAACGAACTGGGGAAGGCCCTGAGCACCGTCTCGGCCCGGTTCTGCAATACCGCGCGCTGCGATTCGTCGTCGATGCTATCCCAGAAGTTGACCAGGAACAGCACGTTCCGGTGGAAGCCTTCGGCTAGGTCGTGCTCGATGACGTTCCGCTCTACATCACCCAGCAACTGGTCCGCGGCAAGCACGAAGAGGATCAAGTCGGCACGCCCCATAGCCGCCAGCGCTCCGCGTGATCGGCCTGCCTGCTCGTTGAGGCCGGGCGTGTCCTCAATCTCCACGCCGGAAGGAAGGTAGGCGCCGGTAACCCGCACCTCGACTCGCACGGCCTCATCAATGTGCAAATCGTGCGCCGCCGGCATTCCCTCCCCGAGCCTCCCGCCCTCCTCTGCCACCCGCACGCCCTGGCGGAACTCCTCGAGTGTCAGGCTGAGGCTGTCGCGCTTGGTGCGGTAGCTAATCGTCGCGCCATCAGTCTCGCCCACGCTCGGCACGCGGATAGCGCAGGCAATCGGCGTGGTCGGGGTCATGCCCGTCGGCAGCGCAATCTCTCCGTGAATGCCGAAGAGCGCATTGATCATCGTGGATTTCCCCCGGCTAAACTCGCCTGCGACCACGATGCGGCAGACGGGGCTGTCGAGCGGGTGAAGTGCCTGGATTACGGGGATTCCGCGCACGCCCAGCTCGCGTGCCCACTCACCGCACCGGGCCAGCCAGTCGATGACGTCTGTGCAGAACCAGTGGAAGATGATAGCCGCATCGCCAGAGGGTGGCCGGGCACCAGGTGGCACCACAGATGACCACGAAGGCCCCGCATCGCGAGCCGACGCTGGCCCATCGCGCGTCCCCAGGTCCGCCTGCGCTTGGGCAATGGCGACAGGCCACGCGCGAAACTCCTCTTGGCGCGCCCTACCGTCCACTGCCTGCCGCGCGGCACGCTTCCCCAGGTTGAGCCCGCCGCTCAGCACGCGGAAACCACCTTCCAGTCGTTGCGCGGCCTCGCGTGCCACCCCCGGTGCTAGGTGCTCGGCAATGCCTGGTCCGCTGTCGCCCTCGTCGGGCTCGGATTCGCCGGAAGCGAACTCAAAGCGAGACCGGTATTCACGCCCTTCGATGGTGTGCCAGACATGCAGGGCTGGGAGCACGCCAAATGTGCTCTCCACAGTGGCTCGCGCTATGCTCGACAAGGGAATATCGATGCTGCGCGACGTGGCTTCGCGCGGCGCCAGCCGCAGGGCACCGCCTCGGATGGAGAGCGTACCCCAAACCTTCGTATCGGAGCGCCACGGCAGATCCGCTATGACTGTAGCGCGTAGCGCACGGAGATCAACGGTCAATTCTCGCGCCAATGGCCTCCAGCTTGGCCATCACGTCCACGACCGCGGTCTGGGCTCCCTGGAGGCGTGCGCGCTCCACATCGCTATCGTGGCGGGCGGCACCAAACTGCTCACGTAGTGACGCCACGGTTTCACGGTGGTCGGTGAGCCGGGCGTCGATTTCCTTTTCGATGGCGACACCCGAGGCCTCGAGCGGCTCGACCACTTGATTCTGCAAATCGCCCAGGGCCGTCGTGCGCATAGCCTGCAGGCGTTCCTGGATCTCCTTGGCTACGTCACTCTTGAGATCGCCTATGAGCTCGTCGTTGTTCTGAATCGTGGCGACCGCGGCGCTGGCCACCAACACGGGCAGCAGCGGCAGGCCAACGGTCACGCCTACGATACCAGCCGCCAACTGGTAGAGCATGGTCCGGCCAAGGCCTTTGAAGCCATGCATGCCCCCCGAGAAAATGAGGAACGGGTCGAACAAAATGACGCCAATGCCCGCGGCAATGCCGCGCTTGAGCATATCATCCTGGTCCTGGCCGCTGGTGTCGATCGGCTGATCCAGCCCACTCAAGATGCGCGTGGCCTCGCGGAGGACTGCTTCCACGTGCATCCCTTCGGCGGTTACCTCATCGACCAGCACCCTTACCTGGCTCTCGACGAAGTCGTTGAGGCCGGCCGCCCACGGCTCGAGCTTTGCCACGGCGATCTCGCGCACCTTCTCCTGCAGCTCCTCACGGATCTTCTCCCTGCGGAAGCTATCTTGCATTCCGTCGACGATGCGCTGCGTGAGCTGTTTGCGCGGGCGGTACTCAAAGCCCTCGAACTCCTCCTTAATCGCGACTTCAATGGGTGGCAGCCCCGTGGTAGCACGGGTCCGCACCTCGTCACGAATGACCTGGCGGCGCGCAGCGACCTTGTCGCGAATCGCCTGGCGCGGCCCTTCCAGGTTCCGCAGCTCGTCTTCGGCCGCGTGCACGCGGCGTTCGAACTCCTCAATGCCAGCAGCGAGTGCCGGCCCGCGCGCCCGCAACCCGGCGATCGTCTCCGACGCCAGCGCCCGCGCCCGCGCCAGCGCGCGCTCAAGCGCCACGCGTCCTGCTTCGCGCACCAGGAAATCCTCGAGGTCGGCGCGGAATGTGGCGAACATCGCTACCAGCGCGGGGCGCTCCTCCTCGGGAGCGAGGTTAGGCCGGCACGAGAGTGGGTAGATGCGGTGCGCCCGCAGATCCTGGCCATTGAAGCCGACCTTTGGCTCCGGCACGAAGAGCGACCAGGCGCGGCGGCGAAGTGCCGCCGCTTCCGCCTCGGGATCTTCTGCTTCATTGAACACGCGATCCCACTTGTTGATGACGAAGAACACGTTGTCCACATCTTCATTGGCTAGACGCGCGCGCACAAAACCTTCGTCTTCGCTTCCCAGCTGAGCGGCATCTGAGACGAACACGACGGCGTCGGCCGTGGGGAGGGCGTGGTGGGTTACCTCCGTGCGCGTGGCATGCTCGCCCAGGCCCGGTGAGTCGACGACGTCCACGCCGTCACGGCAAATCGCGGCGGGCATAGTGATTTCGGCGCGAGCGATGCCGGCGTGCCGCTGCGCATTGAATGTCTCATCGCCCTGGGCCAGCGTTATCTCATCCACCAGGCGTTCGAGCGCCACAGGGCGCTCGGAACCGTCGTCCATCACCAGGTGCGCGGACACCTCGGTGCCATAACTGATCCGCGTGAGTATCGCGGTGGTCGGGGCGGCGCCGACGGGTAGCGCGTCACTCCCCAGGAGCTGATTGATCAGGGTGGATTTCCCGCGCTTGAACTCGCCGAGGACCAGCAAGGTGAAGCGCTGTCCTGCGAACGCCGCGGACTGCTCCCGTATGCGAGCCGCGCGGGCACGCTGCTCAGCCTCCTCGTTGATTTGGGCAAGCTCCTCGAGGCACGCGCTCACGTCGGCACGCAGCCGCGCGAACTTCTCCAGAGATTGGCTCGTGCCGGGATTGGCCGTCGTGTCCATGCTTACTCCCCCGGTGCCTTGCCACTTAGGCGAGACTCCGCCGTGCAGGCTGGCGAGCGTTGCCTACTACGTACTTGCCGCCTTCAGCTTGCCTGCGTTCGTTGGCGGCTCAAGGGCCCGCTCGATACGCTCAACCGGCTTATATGCTACCAAGTCCGCACCTTCACCGCTTCTTGAAGCATACCAGGCAGCCTCTAGAGACACACGGATGCCGACCGATGGGGGCCGCCGCGCACGACCGCCGACACTACTCATTGCCCATCGCCACGCATCCATCGTCTCCGGCATTGTCTATTTTGCTGCAGCCCACTATAGCGCCGGAGGCACAAACAGCACTACTACGCAGAGCCTAGCACTGCAGTGGGCCGTTCCCAACCTCGCCACTTACGTCTTTGACGGCACAGCTCACCTGACATGCGGACCATCAGCGATGTCTGGTATGGTCCAGAGGGAGACGGCGGAGTGGATCTCAGTCGCGAACCGACTCCTGCCAACCTTCCGCGGAACGGCCCCACCTCAGCTCCCTGCGATCAGCAGAGGTATCGTCCAAGCATCCGGAGGACGCGGGCGAGTGCCAGTGCCTGCAGGCTGCAAAAAGAGGTCCGCGGACATTTGCTATGTGCGCCGGTCGCCTGACCGAACCCACTCCAGGGGGCGGCCCAGTCTGAGATCAGCCGAACGCACCCTGGCGGCGCGCCAGGTACTCAACCTTCACGCGCAGGTCCTCAATGACGTTAGGCCAAGCAAATTCGGCAGCAGTCCTGCCGCCGGCGGCGCGCAGTCGCTCCACAAGCCCGGGATTCTGCCTAAGCTCCAGCAGGTACTCGACCAACTCGCCGGCATCGGCTGTTTCGGTGACCAGCGCGTTTTGCAGCGACACAGCGTAATCCTCGCCGGTGCTCCCTACCACCGCCACGCCGCCCGCGGCCATCACTTCCAGTCCTACCAGACCGAACGGCTCGTGCCCGCTATTAGCCATGGTAGCCGCACATCCGGCGTAAAGGACGCGCACGAACTCTTCCGGCAGGAAGAAAGACAGGTTGAGGACATCCTCATACATATGGTGACGCAGCAACTCAAAGCACTCGTCGATGGTCGGTCGCCGCTTTGGCGAGGTGACGTGCGCCACGCTGAGCCCACGCCAACCTAGATTGCCGAGCACCTCGCGTCCGTGTGGCTCCATGCCGCCGCGCATCAGCCACATGACCGGCACACCCAACCCCCTGAGCCGCGCGACCGCCTCGGCGGCCATCATCCAGCGCTTGTCGGGGTCGAAGCGGCCAATCTTGAGCAGCGGAAAGCGATCGCCCACGATCTCTTTGAAGGTGGCAATATGCTTCGGGTCGACCGGATCGAGCGCGCGCTGAGGAATGCCGTTGGGAATGACGATGGGATTGACACCCTCCTGCCACATCCGGTGCTTCATGTAGCGACTGACCGTGGTGATAGTGGTGGCGTAGTTCAGCCGGCCCCAGTCGATGCGCCAGAACGAGAACACGTTATTGGCATTCCACAGAATGATGCTGCGCCAGCGCAGGTTCGCCGCGTACAGCTGATCGCTGAGCTCGCAAGCGCAGTATGCGGTGTGCCACTCCTCGGCCATGACCACCAGCAGCTTGCCCTGCTCAGCTGCCGGCTTGGCGATCGTGTTCACTACCCAGCCCGGCACGGACTCATTGAAGTCCCGCACCTTATCGATCTCGCCGTCGTAGACACCGCTGAGATGGTACTTGCTGATCCACTGGCCCCAACGGTGCCAGTGCAGCTTGCCGTCGCACCACGTCTCCTCATTGGGCAACGCCGGATCGCCGACGAACACTAAATGCGTGTCATACCCCTGCTCCGCTAGCGTGTCGGCCAACTCAGTGACCCGCACGCCAAGGCCGCCGGCCTGGGAATACACATCCGGACCTTCAAAGCAGAGAATCACGAAGACGGCATCATTGGGTCCGATCTTACTGGCCATCATGTCCCCCCGCCACTCATCATCAATGTTCAGGCGTGTCCTACCACCAAGCAGTATAGCCAGCCCAACCGCAAGGATGGTTTGGTGGATGCCATTCCGCACCTGCCGCTGTTATGATGTGTGGTAGAAGTCACGACGCGGTGTGAGTCAGGTGTGGACCACGGCGGTTCGCGATCCTCGCTTCACCCTGCCGGCCAACCTTAGTGCTTCGACTTAGTGCGTGAGCGATGCCGAGTCTATGTAGCCGCATGATGTGGCCAGATTGAACAAAGGGGGCACGTGAATGAAGGCAGTTGTGATGGCCGGTGGTGAAGGTTCTCGTCTGCGGCCATTGACGGTGGGGCGACCGAAGCCCATGGTGACCGTCGTCAGCCGGCCCGTGATGGAGCACATTCTGCTGCTGCTCAAGAAACACGGCATCACAGAGATCGTCGTGACCCTCCAGTACCTCGCTGGCGCGATTCAAAGCTACTTCGGCGATGGTTCGGGCTGGGGCATGAAGATCCAGTACACGGTCGAGGATTTTCCGCTTGGCACGGCTGGCAGCGTGAAGCAAGCGCAGCATCTGCTCACCGAAACCTTTGTGGTGATTTCTGGCGACGCCTTGACCGACTACGACATCAGCGCGATCGTCGCGCAGCATCGTAAGCGCGGCGCTATGGCGACGCTGACGCTTGCGCGCGTGCCCAACCCCCTCGAGTACGGCGTGGTGATCACCAACGACGACGGCACAGTGCGCCAGTTCCTGGAGAAGCCCAGCTGGAGCGAGGTGTTCAGCGATACGGTCAACACCGGTATCTATGTGCTCGAGCCCAAGGTGCTCAACTACTGCCCAAGCTCGCAGGCGTTCGACTTCAGCCAGGACCTCTTCCCCGTCATGATGCGCAATGGCGACCCCATTTACGGACACATCGCCGAGGGTTACTGGTGCGACATCGGCAACCTGGAGGAATATGCGCGGGCCACACGCGACGTGCTGGAGGGACGGGTCGCCGTCGAGCCGCTTGGGCGCGACATGGGCAACGGCATCTGGATGGGTGAACGGGTCGATGTCGCGCCCGATGCGCGGTTGGTAGGCCCGATCTGGCTGGGCGACGAGGTGAAGATTGGCCAGGGCGCGGAGATCATCGGCCCTGCCGTGCTGCGCGAAAACGTCATCATCGATCGCATGGCCACCATCGAGCGAAGCATCTTGTGGCGCTCGTGCTACGCCGGCGAGCGGTCGGAGATTCGTGGGGCGCTGCTCTGCCGCCAGGTCAGCGTGAAGAGTAACGCGGTAATCATGGAGGGTGCCGTCGTCGGTGACAACAGCACCATCGAGGAAGGCGCCATTATCCGCGCCAATGTCAAGATCTGGCCGAACAAGCAGGTCGAAGCCGGCGCCACCGTCTCCAGCAGCATCATCTACGGCCAGCAGGGCCGGCGTCTGCTCTTCGGGCGCAATGGAGTCAGCGGCCTGGCCAATATCGACATGACACCGGAGTTCGCGGCCAAGCTCGGCGCGGCCTACGGCAGCACGCTGCCTATCCATTCGACCGTGGCCGTCAACCGCGATCTCTATCGCACCTCGCGCATGATCAAGCGCGGTATCATCTCGGGTCTCTCCTCAGCCGGCGTCAACGTGCTCGACCTCCAGGTGCTGCCGCTGCCTTCTGCTCGCTACTTCACGCGCGTCTCGTCGGCCCTGGGAGCAGCGCACATCCGCGTGTCCCTGACCGAGACGCGGATGATCGACGTCAAGTTTATCGATAAGCAGGGCCGCGATGCCGACCGGCAGATCGAGCGCAAGGTGGAGAGCCTATTCTTCCGCGAAGACTTCCGCCGCGCGCAGTTGGACGAGATTGGTCTCATCACTTACGCGCCCGAAGCGGAGTGGCGCTACCGTGAAGGCTTCCTGCGCGCAGTCGATGCCGAAGCGGTAGCCATCTCGGCACCCTACCTTGTAATCGACTATGGTCAGGGCGCCACGGCCAGCATCTTGCCGGGCCTGCTCGACCAGCTCGGCTGCAAGGTCGTGGCGCTGAACGCCGGCGTGGAAGACAACAGGCTCGCCCAAGCAAAATCCGATCCCGCTGAGTCGCTCAAGCAGCTGCAAGCCATCACAGCGGCACTGCAAACCAGCCTCGGCGTCGTCATTGAGATGAGCGGTGAGCGCGTGTGGTTCGTGGATGGGCAGGGCCGCTCGGTGCCGCCGATGACAGCGCTGGCAGCAGTGGCCTCGCTCGTACTGCAGTGCGAAGCTGCCTCCGCAGATGGCGCCGGTCAGCGGACTGCCCCCGTGGTCGCGGTGCCTGTGACTGCACCAAGCATCCTGGAGACCATTGCCGCGCGCTATGGCGGCACCATCATGCGCACCAAAGCCAACAGCCAGGCCATCATGGCGGCGGCCGCCGGCACAGAAAACGTGGTACTGGCCGGGGATGGCGAAGGTGGCCTGATATTCCCGCGCTTCCATGCGAGTTTCGACGGCATGTTCGCGGTTGCCAAGTTGCTCGAGCTGGTGGCGATTCAGGGCACCTCGCTGGGAGCCGTCGTATCGGCACTGCCGCGCTACTACCAGAGCACCACAAGCGTCACCTGTGCCTGGGAAGTCAAGGGCAAGGTCATGCGCATGCTGAACGAGAACTATCGCAGCCAGCGTGGCCGCCACATCGACGGCATTCGCATCGAGCTAGGCGACGAATGGGTCCTGGTGCTGCCCGACGCCGACCGCCCGATCTTCCACATCGTGGCTGAGGCGCGCAGCGAGCAGGCCGCCACCAAGCTGGCCGAGGAGTATGCCTCGGTCGTTAATGGACTGCAGCGGTAGCTGCGGTCAACCTGTACACCGTGTGAGGTCGCGTTTCACGTGGAACAGCCTCATCGGTTCGTGCCCTGCAGTGGCTGACAGCTTTTTCTGAGGCGCGGATCTCGTCAAGTCGGTTTCCTAGCTGTTTGACATTGGTTTAGTCTAGAGAGCAGCGAGAGGAGAACACCCATGGGTCTGGCTGAAAAACGCAAGATGAAGGAACTGCAGGATGTAACCTTCCCAGAGCGCACGAAGGAAATCGAAGAGATCTGCGGTGCCGCGATCCCCTATGAGGTCGACTGGGCTAGTCTGGCGGACGATGCGGAGGCGCTCAACTTCATCGATAATCTCTCCTGCTTCCGTCTGAATATGGCATTGCGCGCCATCTGCTTGGACGATCTCGGCAAAGCCGCGGTGCGCGATGGTCTGAAGTTGGTAAAGCTAAAGAACGTGCCCGACACAGCGGCGATGCACCTTGGCTTTGAGAGCGGCGTCCTAGAAATGCACTGCGCTTACGCCTTGCGTACAGACGGTATGTTCAGCGACGGCGAGATCCGGCAGGTATTAGAGCAAGGTCTCTAGGTTCTTCGCCAACTACATTACGCTGGCTCGGCTAGCGGCACTATCGTGGCGAGCTGCGCACTTATGCCGGCCCGCCAAGACAAGACGCGGGCCGGCATAAGTGCGCTATACTGTTTCCGGACAGCTTGGCTTAGAGGCCGGCGTCACGAAGAAAGGGTGCATCATGCGCACGTTAACCCACGCAGTCGCCGGGCTCCTCGCAGTCTCGTCCCTCATCGCGTGTTCCGGCACCGCGGTAGCCGCTTCCAAGCGGATCGCGCCTAATCCCGCGCAGAGCGTCAACGTCCGGCTCTCCGATCTACCCCACGGCTTCGTGGCTGGAGTCAACGGCATTGAGAATCATGATGATGACTCCGCAGCCCACAAGGCCGCGGCCTACGCCGATGACGCCGACTACTACTGGAAGAACGCGAGCGGCCAGCACAGTGTCGAGGTATCGACCACGATCGAGTACTACAGCACGCCTGCTGAAGCCGTGAAGTACATGCCGGCGAACGCTCTTGCAGCCGCCACAGCCGGCCTGACCAAGATGCCGGCCGGTCTGCACGCAAAGGTCCAGGCGTGCTCTATCGGTGAGGTGTGCATATACACCAGCGAGCTGTTTCTCACGTCGCCCGTGGGCGCGGCTCAGTATCGGTCCAAGAACTATCTCGTCAGCGTCATGGTGTGCGAGACGGGCACGAGCCTACCAGTGCCTGGGGTTGAGGCCTTTGCCTATTCGCTGGCCGGGAAAGTCGCGGCACGCATCCGCTGATCCGAGCTTGAGCACCGCCTGAATCATCGATCCTAGCTGACCTAGCATTCCCTGGCGCTGCTGGCAGCATGCAGTCCCGGCACGAAGCGCGAGGCCGGTTGCCTCTGGATTTCTCTAGCTGCAGGCCTATACCATATGAGGCACAGGAGGATTCATGAACATCAAGCAGCTCGGGCGGACAGGTCTCAAAGTTAGCGAAATCTGCCTTGGTACGATGACCTTCGGCAATCAGGCCGACGAGGCGGCGGCCTTCGCCATCATGGATGTAGCCGATGCGGCCGGCGTCACGTTCTTCGACACGGCCGATGTGTATCCGCTGGGCGGCACGCTTGAGTCGGTGGGGCGAACCGAGGACATCGTGGGACGGTGGCTGCTGGAGCGGCAGGCACGCGACCGCATCGTGCTGGCAACCAAGTGTCGGGGACAGATGGGGAGCCAACCCAACGACGAAGGGCTCTCGCGTAAGCACGTCATCGCGGCGTGCGAAGCCAGTCTGCGACGCTTGGGAACGGACTACATCGACCTCTACCAGGTGCACTGGCCCGACCCTGCGACGCCGATCGAGGAGACCTTGCAGGCCCTCGACACCCTGGTGCAATGCGGCAAGGTCCGCTATGTTGGCTGCTCGAACTTCCCCGCGTGGCAGCTCGCGGACGCGCTCTGGACGAGCGCCTCCCACAATCTAGCCCGCTTCGAATGCGACCAGCCGCGCTACAATTTGCTGTTCAGGATGATCGAGGACGAGATCGTGCCGCTGTGCCAGGCGCATGGCGTGGGTATCATCGCCTACAATCCTCTGGCCGGAGGCATGCTCACCGGGCGCTACCGCGGCCGGCATGACGTGGAGGAGGGAACACGCTTCGCGCTGGCTCACGCCGGCGACCTTTACCGTAAGCGGTACTGGCACGAGGAAGTGCTGGAGACCGTCGACCGGCTGGCGGCGTTCTTCGAGCAGCGCGGCAAGAAGCTGCTGCACGTGGCGCTCTCGTGGGTGCTGGCACAGCCCGGCATTACCAGTGCAATCGTCGGCGCCAGCCGGCCCGACCAGCTTGCCGAGAGCCTGCTCTACGCTTCAGTCGCGCTGGACGATGAGGAGCGCGTGGCGTGCGATGGCGCGTGGTACAGCCTACCACGCGAGCGCGACCGTCAAGTCGCGCTACGGTAGGTCGTGTTGCAGCGCTGCCATCGCATCATCAAGGGTAAAGCGCGCGACTAGCTCGCTGAGGCCCGCAGCGAGGCTTGCCAGCTCCCGCGCGCCGGCTCCCATGTTCTCCACGCCATCCGTCTGCTCTTCGGTGGCGGCGCTGACCTCCTCAGCGCCGGCTGCGGTCTGCTCACTGACGGCGGCGATGCTTTCCATGGAGTTCTGCACCAGGAAGGCTCCTTGCCGCATGCCTTCAGTGGCGGCGACCGTCCCCGCTGCCACGTAGGCAACCTGCTCGGTTGCGGCCTGCACGGTGGCGACGCTGCCGGTCATCCGGTCGACCGCCGCGGTGATCGCTCTCGCCTGGGCATTCGTCTCTTCTACCACTTCGAGGATGCTGGTCAGGGCTTGACCAGCCTGCCGGCCGAGCGTGGCGCTGTGCTCCACTTCCTCGCTGCCGACGGCCATGGCGCGGACCACTTCTGCCACCTGCTGCTGGATTGAGGCGATGCGCTTGGTGATGTCCTTGGTCTCATCACTCGATCGCACAGCCAGCCTACGCACCTCGGATGCTACCACGGCAAAGCCCTTACCATGCTGGCCGGCACGTGCTGCTTCGATCGCGGCGTTGAGCGCGAGTAGATTGGTCTGCGAGGCGATCTCGTCGATGGCCTCGACGATCTCGCCGATTGCCTGGCTCTGCCGGCCCAGCGCTGCCACCTGCTCGGCGCTGGAGCGCACTGCGGTGCGCACGCTCTCAATGCTGCCGATAGTCTGGGCCACAGCCGCACCCCCGCCTTGCGCAGTGCTCGTAGCCCGCTCGGCCGCGCTCCGCACCGCTTCCGCGCTGTAGGTCGTATCGGCAAGCGCTTGATGTAGCTCGGTCACAGCCTGATTGGCATGCGCCGCGGCCGCTTGCTGGGCCTCGGCGCCGCCGGTGAGCTGCTGGGCCACGCTGTTCAGCGCCGTCATGCGCTCGATGACCGTGGTGCTGTCGCGGCTCTGCAGGCCGGTGCCCCGCGCCACTTCTTCGATAGCGCGGGCGATTTGCGAGCTAGCCTCGCCTACATTCTGGCCGGTGTGCGCGAGCTGATTGGACTCGGCGCGCACCTGCTCCGCCATGCGCATGACCTGACCCACCAAGCCGTTGAGGTCGGTTCGAGCCTGCTCGTATTCCTGGATGGCTGTCTGCGTGGTGTCGATGATAATGCGCATGACTTCTGCGGTACGGCCGATCTCGTCGTTGCTCGTGTAGTGCGGGCGTTCGGAGGCGATGCGCGCCTGCGTGGTGAGGTCGCCCTGTGCCAGTGCAGTCATGGCGTGGCTCAGGCTGGTGATGTCGTGCGTGGCGACGGTGTGCGCGCAGCGCTGTACTTCGCGCAAGGGGAGGGCGATGGAGCGCGCGATGACGATACCCAGGAGCAATGCCACGCCCATAGCTACCAGGGCGATGATCTCTTCTTGGGTGGTCGCGTTGTCCGCGGCGCTCTGGCCCTGCGAGGAGCTGCTGCTCGCCATCGCCTGGTTCTGGCTCACCAACTGGCTCAAACCGTCCGCCAATGCATCCGCTGCCTGCATCTCGGACCCGATGGAGGAATCGGTGCCGGTCCTGACAGCATCGAGGTTGTTGCTCTGGATTGCCTGCTGCGTGGCGACGTCGTAGTGGATCCACAGCTGCAAGAGGTTGGCGACCCGCGCCGTGAGAGCTGCATCCCTGGTGACGCCGGTTGACATGTGCTCATACTGGTGGAATAGCTGCGCCGCTTGGGAGCGGAACTGCCCTGCGACCGTCGCAAGCTGTGCACTCTGCCCAAAGTCAGGTGTCATGATGCTGCCGCGCAGGTCTGCGAGCGCAGTGTTTACGTCATCGCCGGTCTCGAGCAGCAACACGAGGCGCGTGGACGTGTTGTTGATGTCTGCCAGCTTGCCTCTGGTGGTATGGAGTCCGATGAAGCCTGCCAGCCCCACGCCGCCCGCCAGCAGTGCCACGAGCAGGAAGCTCCCGATCAACTTGGGCGCTACGCGCACGTTCCGAAACCAGGCAAACGTCAACGCACCGCGAGACCGTGTCTGCTGATCCATCGGTGTCCTCACTCCAATCCGAAGTGTCGCCGTCGACACGCTCGGCGGTTCGCTTGCAGCCGGGCGGGCGTGGCTCAGGCCACGCCCGTCGCTGTTGTACCTTCTCGTCGTTGCCGGAACGCACCTACAGGATATCTTATGTGGCAGCCGGTCTGCCGTTGCCTGGGTTTCCAGTGGTGCGGAGATGCGCGCTCGCTACTTCAGCTGGCTCGCCACCCGGGCGTACACGAGCCCGGCCATCTTGATCGTCTCGGCCGAAGTTCGGCTAGGCATCATATCGAAGATGACGTACAGCATAAAGGGCCCGTCGGTAAAGACGATCGTGAATCGGTCGATGGTCACATTGGTCACCGTCTTGACGACAGGGCTGTTTATCTTGGTGACAAACGACAGGCCAGCACTGTTCTTCAAGGGGAGACCGGGCGCGAACAGGATGCCCCTGTTGAGCACCATGAGTTGGCGCGCGGTAAAGTTGTACCAGCCGGTAGCCCCGGCGGCGTTGGCGAAGAGCCCAGTGATGACTTGCCCATCGAAGATACCCGTCGCAGTGGGGTTTTTCGACCAGAACTGTGTGTGGTATGCCTGCAGGATGCCCGCCTTCTGCATTGCGGCTGGCGAGGCTCCCGCCAGCTGAGCCATGTCGGCATACGTCATGTACCCTGCTACCAACACGGTTACCCCAGCGGGAAAATCGCTCGCCACCGCATTGGCGGCCTTGCAGTCGTATTTCGCTGCCGCATGTACAGGAATCACGCTAAGTAGACACAGAATTGCTGCTGCCAAGGCCGTGCACCGCATGCTTCTCCTCGCCATGTCTCCTTCTCCCCTGTCCTGAACCCTTCCAGAAACAACACCCCGTGACTGATCGCCAGACTCGCAGGACTCGCCTGCACCGCCGCACATCGCTGTTACGCGAAGCCCATCCTGACCATCACCCAACTGGGTGACGAACGACGAACTCCCACGCACACAGCCGTCGGCTCGGCGCGACTACCTGGGCACACGCGGCCGGTTCGACAGCCCAGGCACTCTACTACCGCGGCAGTTGAGCGATGTGTCTGCGCATATCGCATATTATACGTGCCACGGCTGAACTGGCTAACCCCCCGTTTGGGGGGTTTTCAGCGCTTCTGGATGCCGGAGAACCCTCATGTCGTGCGCCGTGCACAGCGCCTGCAAGCATACACCCTCACCGCCAACCGTGGCAGGACTGCTGGTCCTACCTTCCCGCGCTCTCGCACGACAGCAGCCGGAACCCGCCTGCTTTGCTTGATATTCACGCCATAGTCTCCAAAGGTTTGGCCTTGCTCCAAGCCCTCGGTCTGGTCGGCCCAGCCGCCCACAATTAGGGCGTGGATTCCGGCGTGCTGCCTTCGGCCCCTACCGGCGGTGTGGGTGTCACGGTCGCCGGGGGCGTGTCCTGCACACCAGCGCCCTGCGTCGGCTCTGGCGGGGACGTCGGCTGTGCAGGGGTTGGCTGGTTCTCGCTCTGCGCCGGTGTCGTCGGTACTGGGGTCGGGGTTGCCTCGGGCGTCATAGCTGGCGCGCCCGCCGTGGCAGTGGGCGGTGCCTGCGCGCCGCTCCGACTGGTGCTTGAAGCTGACGTTGGCACCGTCGTGGGCGTCGCGGGCGGTGTTGGACTCGCGGTACTGGGCGGAGTGGCCCCGGCGGCAAACTGTGATCCAGTGCTCTCGCCTGCTCCTTGGGCCGGCGTAGGCGCCTGGGTCGGGGTTGCCTGAGGCGTGTCTTGCGTGGAGCCTGCTTGAGACGGCGCTGCAGTTGCCGTGGGCGCAGGTGTAGACTGCGATTGCGCGGATCCGGATGCCGGCGACCCCGAGCCCGCGCCCGCTTGAGGAGTACTTGCAGCTGGCGCCGTTGAGGTTGGTACTACCGTGGGCTGCGGCGTGCTCTGCGCTGCTCCGTTCTCGGACGACGCTGCGGGCGTCGGCGACGATTGCGTGGATGCTTGCCCCGCCCCGCCGGTAGCCGGTGTCGAGCCTGGCGTGCTCTGGCTGGCCGCGTTCGTGGGCGACGCAGCGGGCACGGAGGCCGACCCTGCCGGCGCGCCGGACTCTCCACCGCTCGATGCCTGCGTTGGCTGAGGTGTGCTCTGGCTCGCACCTGCCGGCGTCGGCTGCTCGACGGGTGTAGCTTGCGCCGCGCCCTGGCTGCTTCCCGGCTGCGAACCCGATGGTGTGCTCGGCTCCGATGCCACGGTAGGTGCTGGAGTTGGCTGTGGTGTGATTGCGACGGCGCCGGGGTTAGCCGCAGGTGCCGTCGTTGGCTGCGCTGTGCTCTGGCTCGTCCCTACCGCCAGAGCAGCCGCCGATGACGTTGCCGGTGTGCTGGCACCCGCTCCCGTTGCTACGGCCGGAGTCGGCGCCGGCGTGCTGGAGCTGGCCCCAGTTTCGGCTAGCCCCGCCTGGGTCACCGGTGTCGACTGCACGCTGCCGAGACTCGAGCTTGCGGCCGGCGGGGTCGGTTGCGGAACGCTTGCCAGCAGGCTTGCCGCCGTGGGTGCGGCTGGCTGAGGCGTGCTCTCGGCAGAGCCTATCAGACCCGACTGTGGTGTACTTTGGCCCGCCGCTCCCGTCGTGGCCAACGTGGGAACTGCCACCTGGCCCGTGCTTGCACCCGTCGAGCCGGTTTGTCCCGCGCTCTGTGCGGCAGCCGGAGTTGAGGCCGGGCTAGCTGCCACTCCGGCGCCCAGGCTGGTGCCCGCCTCGCCCGACGGCTCTGCAGCACCGCCGCCGGCTCCGGCGAATCTGTTAGGGGCTTGCGCTGCCGGTAGGAAGGATTGAGCATAGGACAGATCCTTGCCATGCTGGTAGACGGTACCGCCATAGAAGAGGGCTCCCAGCGCTGCGGCGCCCAGCAGGACTGCCAGAGGCAGTCGAACTCGCCGCACCCATCCCGAATAAGCTCCATAATCCCACATGCTATGACTGCCTCCCGTACTGGACTGCGTCACGTGCAGCTAGGCAGCTGAAGTGCCGCGGTTGTAGATGCGCAGCACACCAGTGCTGGACGGCAGGAGTACTCGCGCACCGGTCTGCACGCCCACATCGCCTTGCTCAGCCACTTTTCCTCTTTCTAGTTGCACATGCCTGATGCAGAGCCCTGGCCAACTGCGAGAGCACGGGGCCTTATCTCGGTGCTATGACTAGGCCCACCGTCCTCCGACGGGGGCACCCGCCCCGTCGTCCGGGCAATGGGCGAGGGAATGCTTTCCGGGGGCATCACCGCCTCGCGAATTGTGCGCACGTGAGGTCCGCAAGACCAAACGTGGCCGGGGTTGGTGAGGTAGGGCTACCGGCCATCGCTACTGGGTCTAGCCATTCTGCGATGGCCTGTGAGCCGTTGCTGCCGGTAAGGCAGCAGGTCAGAAGCTGAGGTCGAGACTACTGCTAAGGTTCGGTATGCTCGGCAGGGCAACTTCCACCAAGCGAAGGTATCTAAGTCATAGATCAAGCGTAGGGCATGTAAATGAGAGTTGCATGACAGCAAAATGACAAATCTCCGAAATTACTCGAAGTCCCTATGATCGGATATTACGGCAGGCTCAACGCTTAGATAATAGATATGGTCATGTGCTACTGCTGCTAATCGCACGCAAATTCAGAGTGCGGACGCTGTGATTGCTCGCTCGCATTGATAACTACGCAAGCGGCATTCAGGCCGGGACTGTGCCGAATGCGGCGCTAGCCTCTCCTTGGCCCGGGACGCATGGTCGTCTCGGCTTCCTCCGTTGCGTCTGGCACGAGCTCATCGCCGTAGCGCAGCAGAGCGACTGGAGCGCACCATCGCGCAATACCCTGCTAGCGCGAGCGCCACAGACGAACACATCCGAATGGCATTGCCATCCGGATGTGTTCGACCATGCTGGTAGCCCGAACCCGTTGCTACCCGGCCGCGCTCAGCGCTCCGCCAGCGGGCAACACCACGACGGCCGCCGGCAGATCAACCATGGGAGCAGTCTCCGGTGCTGCAGGCGCGGCCTCGGCGGTTTGGGCTTCGCCATCAGCCGGCGCTATGGCGCCGGCCGCGGAATCCGTGGCATGGCCGTTGGCCCCGTTCTGCTTGCTAATCAGATCCTTCAGCTTGAGCCCGGTGGTAGATTCGAAAACCGCGCCCAGCAGCGGCACCATGCCTATCACATCCTGAGTGATGCGCGACGTGACGCCGTCGCCATCGCCGGCCGAGATGTAGGTAACGTTACCAATCTTGCTGTAAGCCTCGAACAGCTTGCCCGCGATCACCGGCAGGCCCGTGAGCGCCGTATTCAGAATTGCCGCCTCATTCTGGGTGTTCAGCGCCTCGACATGCCGGCGCAAGGATTCGGCTTCCGCCATGCCTTTCGCCCTCACCGCGTCGGCCTCCGCCAGTCCTCGCAGGCGCGTGGCGTCCGCCTCGGCCTCGCCTCGCGCCCGAATCGCTGCGGCATCGGCATCGGCTTGCAGGCGAATGGCCCGGGCCTTGCCCTCGGCTTCCGACTCGAGCTGCAGCACGATTGCCTTAGCTCTGCCTTGCGCGTCCAGCACAGCTCGCTGCTGCTCGGCGTCGGCCAGAATGCGGATGCGCTCGCGTTCCGCTTCCGCCTGGCGCTGCACTGTGGCCAGCAGCTCTGCCGTGCGGCGGATGGCCTCGGCCTCCTGGACCTTGGCTTCCTGCTGCTTCTGGACAATGTCGATCTTGGTCTTCTCCTCCATCAGCGTCTGCTGCGTGATGGCTGCCTGGATATCGTAGGCGCGGTCCGCTTGGGCCTTCTGCTCGGATATCGTGGCCAGGTACTCGGCCTGTTTGACCTCCAGGTCTCGCTGTGACTCAGCCTGTGCAGTCTTGGACAATGTCTCTGCCAGCACGCGCTCCTGATCGGCTTTGGCACGGGCCTGCGCGGATTCCCGCATGGTTTCAGAGGATCGAATGGCTACGTTGCGCGACATCTCCGCTTCCGCGATCTCCGCCATTTGCTTATTGCGTGCGATCTCCGGACGGCTCATATTGGCAATGTAGCCCGACTCGTCGGTCACGTCCTTCAACGTGAAGCTGACCACCTCAAGCCCCAGCTTGTCCAGGTCGGCAGCCACGGTTTCCCGCATGCGAGCTGACACCAGCTCGGGATCCTTCACGAGCTGCTCCACTGTGAGCTGGCCCACGATCCCGCGCAGGTGCCCTTCCATCACCTGGCGCACCATCATCTCGCGATCGTCCTCGGACTTGCTCAGGAACTGATTCGCCGCACGCTTGATCTTCTCAGCCTCGTTCTCGACCTTCAGCTGGGTAATCGCTTCAACCTTCAGGGGCACGCCCTGGTTCGTGTACAACGTGTAGGCCGGCGCCACGTCAAAGCTCATCAGTTCGAGGTTGAACTCTTCGGCTTTTTGGAACAAGGGGAGGATCAAGGTACCGCCGCCTACCACCACGTTCGTGCCGCCTCTTCCGTAGACGATAAGGGCGCGGTTCGGCCCGACTTTGCGGTATATTGAGCCAAGTAGGGACATGATCAATAGCAGTCCCACGACCACGACCACGGCAATGATGAGACCTTCGACGACCGCGGAGTTCATCTTCTAGCACCTTTCACTTTCCGACACCATTATCCGGAATCACCCGGAGGTCCGTCCCCTACCCTGGGATCCGCTCGATACGTTCGCCCTCCGCAAGTGCACTAAGAGGGTCCAGCGGACTCACGTAGGCGATGCCGCGCTCGCTCCGCACGATCACCACATTGGTGCCACGAGGCAAAGGCGCTCCATCCTGGCTCTTAGCCGTCGCCGCCCGATGCGTGCCTTCGAGCACATACACGACCTCACCCGCGCCGTCCGGGCGGATTGGCGCATTCAGCACGCCGACCGCGCCCACGGCATCCATACTCAGCGGCTGCGTGTCTGCCCGTGCGAAGGCCGCCATCAGCAGCCTAACCATCATCGCCCCGGCGATAGCGGCGGCGACTGCCACGGGGCCGGATGCCGCCGGCACGGTGAGGTCGGCGAGGAGGCCGCCCGCGCCGAACCACAACGCCGCGAATGCCAGCACGAGTGGGCTCAGCCACGACAATGTCCAGCCGAGCGCCGCTGCAAGATACGGTGCCGAACCGCCTTCGGCTGCCGGCTGAACTCCGTGTGCATGCCCGTGCACCGTTGCATGCGTCTGAGTGCCCCCAGCGTGAGGTTGCAGTACCGCCTGCGCGTGTGCACCAGCAGGGAGAGCCGCTTGCGTGTGCCCTGCAGGCAGCGCGTGAGTGCTGTCGCCGGCAGATAGGTGGTGCAGGCCGTTCCCGGCATGCCCGACAAGGCCACCGAACAGCGCCAGTAGCGCCGTAGCGCCAAATCCTCCGGCCAGGCAGATCAAGAAGAGCGAGTGCATGTCACATCACCTTGGCCATCGCCTGGCATCATGTATGCATCGACCGGTCATCCGGCACCATGGTAGCACTAACCCATCTGCACCGGTAATGCGCGTACGTCGAGTGGCCAGCTCTCGAGGACGGACGTATCAGCCAAGTCGGACCGGCTGCCCGCTCGCCGCCGACTCGTAGGCGCCGAGCCCAACTGCCAGGGCGCGCGCGCCGTCGTGCCCGGTAGCGGCGGGCTGCCGCCCTTCACGAACGGCCGCCAGAAAATCCGCGATCATCGCGTTGGCGTCGTTCACCGTCAGGGCTATGGGCTTCTCGCAGATCAGATGGCAGTTGTTCGCGGCTGCCTTCTCGACCGCCATCCGGTGCAGCGGCGAACATGGCATCCAGATCGGGATACACGTGAGCACTCAGCGATTCGGCGATCGGCTCCGCCCTAGCGCGATCCTCGTCCACCACGGCGACCACGTGAGCGCCCGGAATCGAGGCATAGGCATGGGCGTGGGCACTGCCCATCGACCCCGTGCCTGCCAGACCGATGCGGATCATTGGTGCTATCCCATGAACTGGCGCAAGAAACCGGCAACCTGACGCAGCGCCCGCACCACACTCTCCTGTCCACCTTCAAAAGCGCGATCCTCGACTTCAACGCACACCGGTCCATCGTAGCCGGCTTCGGTCAGTGCCGAGAAGAAGGCACCCCAGCGTACGTCGCCTAGCCCAGGGAGCTTCGGCCGGTGGTAGGAGAGTGGCGTGGCGAGAATGCCCGTATCGTTCAGCTTGCGCCGATCGATCCAGGCGTCCTTGGCATGCACGTGGAAGAGACGGTCCGCGAACTCCGCGATGGGCGCAACTTCATCCATCTGCTGCCAGATCAGGTGCGATGGATCGTAGTTGAGACCAAAGTTAGCATCGGGAATCGCCTCGAACATACGCCGCCAGATGGCAGGTGATGTGGCCAGGTTCTTTCCGCCCGGCCATTCATCGCCGGTAAAGAGCATCGGGCAGTTCTCGATGGCGATCCTGACGCCCCGTTCGCCTGCATACCGGACCATGGGCGGCCAGATGTCTAGGAACAGCGGCCAGTTATCCTCCACGCTCCGGCGTGGATCCCGGCCAATGAACGTGTTCACCGTCTCCAGGCCGAGCAGCCGCGCAGCGTCGATCACCGCGTGCAAATGGTCGACGTACACTTGTCGCTCGCCGGCATCCGGTGTGAGGGGGTTCGGGTAGTATCCCAAAGCCGAGATGCGCACGCCGGTGCTACCCATAAGCTCATGGACGTGGCGTGCAGCGCCCGCATCGAAACCGGTGACGTCGATATGGGTGACGCCAGCGTAGCGCCGCTCAGCTTTGCCGCGCGGCCAGCACATCACCTCCACACACTGGTAGCCAAGCCGGGAGGCGAGCTTCAATACGTCTTCAAGTGATGAGTCCGGCAAGATTGCGCTGACGAATCCAAGCTGCATGGTTCCTCCTTGCTAATCACTTCCGGCAGTGCGCGCATATATCCAGGCTAGCACTAACACGACAAGGCCATCGAGGACTTCCCGCAAAGCCTCGGCGATATTCAAGACGTTCAGCAGACAGCTGAGCACCGCGAGGATGAGTACGCCCGCGATGGAGCCCCCGTAGCCTCCACCGCCGCCGAGAATCGACGTGCCGCCGATGACGACCGCCGCGACTGTCTGAAGTAGATACGGCGTGGCCATAGCCGTATCCACGGCGCCTAAGCTCGACTTTCCCCACGTCATGCAGCATAGGCAAGGAGGTCGGCCAGGTGGTCGACAAGCGGCTTTGGAAATTGTGGCTGGTCGTCGCTGGCCGGCGACAGCGGAAAATCCGAGTGGGTCCACAGGAAACGACGCACGAGCGCCAGC